>Ga0134128_10000646_pt1 | contig 47615 bp, 48 predicted proteins | sample KB31754_FD_96462 | JGI IMG/M metagenome (GOLD analysis project Ga0134128, IMG submission 96462) | Terrestrial soil microbial communities with excess Nitrogen fertilizer from Kellogg Biological Station, Michigan, USA - KB3-175-4 | ecosystem: Environmental > Terrestrial > Soil > Unclassified ...
GCAAACTGGCAGACCGTCGAACGGTATGTGCAGCGGCAAGGGCAGCCTCACGACGATCTCCGGCAGCTCCGAATGTTTTAGTTCTGTGATACCCCGCAGCTTGCTGCGGGGAGCTTCATTAAAGCACTGGTAAAGTTTGAATGTTTTCCACAGCAATGTTCGCAACGAATAAGACAAATTTTACCAGTGTCTTGAATAAACAAATGATGCGTGTTTGAATTTTCTACAACAACTATGGAGGCTGCCATGACAAACGTTAAGACGATCACGTTTGTGGCGTTATACGCTTTAATGGTCGGAGGTCTCTGTAACGTGAGGGCACAGATGCAATGGCCAGTGAATCCTCAAGCAGCCCAGGACTATGCGTCCGACTCAGAGAAAGCCGAAGATGGAGATGCCGAAGCTGCGTACCGAGTAGGGAAAGCTCTTGAATCTGGCCGTTTGGGCGGGCTAAAGGATCTGAAGAAGGCCCTCTCGTTTTACAGGCTCGCGGCGCAAGGGGGTCATCAGCAAGCAGCCGAGAGGGTGGCCGAAATTGAGGCTGAACTGAGCCAGATCCAAGAGAAACAGGAAATATCGCGCCCCTCTCTAGGATGCTAACCACTCATGGGCATCATCTAGTGCTCTCCTTTGATAGTGACAGTGATCGAGTGGTGGAGCAGCCGATCCAGAATGGCAGTCGTCGGCAAGGACAACTTGTCAGCCTTTCTTTCTAATACCTCTGGTTTCCCCGTCTCAAATAAACGAGCCTATCCCTACTAAATTAAAGGTTCAGCGGGCTTTCGCAGCGGTGTTCGTCATTTTCAAAGAATGGTGATGGTCGTCGGAGTGAAGAACGCCTTGTCTCTCGCCCACAATTTATGGACTCATAGTCATTCCGGTTGATCGTTCCACGCCCGCTTGCAGCTCTTCTTTTAGGTCACTACAATACCGCCCAATTCATCCCGCTCGTTGAGCGAAGGGAGGCATTGGAATGCCAAAGGCGAAGAAGACTGACTTGAGTGCGAAGGCCGAGGGTGCTGCGAAGAAATCCACGCCGTTATCCGCACCCGCGTCAGTCCCATCCATCGCCGGGGATTTCGAAAAGCTCGGCGTCTTTTATCTGGGACGGCCGTATGATTTCGCCACGAAACAGGCCAAGCCGGGATGGCTCCTGTACGACTCGAAAGATCTGGTGACTCACGCCGTCTGCGTCGGCATGACCGGCAGCGGAAAGACCGGCCTGTGTCTGGCGCTTCTCGAAGAAGCCGCCATCGACAGCATTCCGGCGATCATTATCGATCCGAAGGGCGATCTCGGCAATTTGATGTTGACGTTTCCATCTCTCAAGGGAGAAGACTTTCAGCCTTGGATCAACGAGGACGATGCGCGTAAAAAGGGTTTGTCGTCGGCCGACTATGCCAAGGCTCAAGCTGAATTGTGGGCGAAGGGTTTGGCTGGTTGGCAACAGGACGGGGCGCGCATTCAGCGACTGCGGGACGCAGCGGACGTCGCCATTTACACGCCAGGCAGCAACGCGGGATTACCGGTCTCCATTCTCAAGTCGTTCGCCGCGCCGGCTGCCGATGTGCGTGAAGATGCAGAGCTATTGCGCGAGCGTATCAGCACGACGGTCACGAGTCTGCTCGGGTTGCTTGGCATTGAGGCCGATCCGATCCAAAGCCGCGAGCACATTCTCCTGTCCACCATTCTTGATCACACCTGGAAAAATGAAGAAGATCTTGATCTCGCGGCATTGATCCAAGCCATTCAATCCCCTCCGGTCTCGCAGATCGGCGTGATGGATGTGGATTCCTTCTTTCCCTCGAAAGATCGCTTTGCACTGGCCATGAAGTTGAACAATCTGCTCGCTGCCCCCGGTTTTCAGGCATGGCTTGAAGGCGAAGCTCTGGACATTCAACAGCTCCTCTACAGTCCGTCGGGCAAGCCACGGCTGGCGATCTTTTCCATCGCGCATCTCAGCGATGCCGAGCGCATGTTCTTTGTGACGCTATTACTCAGTCAAATGGTCGGGTGGATGAGAGCGCAGTCGGGTACCACCAGCCTGCGAGCGCTCCTCTACATGGATGAGATCTTCGGATATTTCCCACCGGTAGCCAATCCTCCTTCGAAGCTTCCGCTGATGACCTTGCTCAAGCAGGCTCGCGCATTCGGACTCGGTGTCGTGCTTGCCACGCAAAACCCGGTGGATCTCGACTACAAGGGCTTGGCCAACACCGGTACCTGGTTCATTGGTCGCCTGCAGACTGAACGAGACAAGGCCCGTGTCCTGGAAGGACTTGAAGGAGCCTCCACCAACGCGGGGAAGAGGTTTGACCGTGGTCGTATGGAGCAAACGCTGGCGGGCCTCGGCAATCGCATCTTTCTCATGAACAATGTGCACGAGGACGAACCGGTCGTCTTTGAGACGCGATGGTGTCTCTCCTATTTACGCGGTCCTCTCACAAGGGCACAGATCAAAGCGTTGATGGCGCCAGTGAGAAGTGAAACGGTAAAGGCGAAAGGTGAAACGCCTGGAACCTCGCGCTCACCACTCAGCACTCAGTCCTCAGCACTGAAATCCCGTCCTATCCTGCCTCCGGATGTGCCGCAGCACTTTGTGCCGTTGCGCGGTAGCAAGCCGGAGGAAAGCGAATTGGTCTATGCCCCGATGCTATTGGGTTCATCGCAGATCCGTTTCTCCGATGCGAAAAGTGGAGCCGACAGTACGCAGGACATGACCGTACTGACGCCTCTCGCAGATGGTGTCGTGGTCGTCGACTGGGACAGGGCGTCTGCGACGGACTTGGTGGTGGCCGATTTGGAACGAGATCCTGAAAAGGGCGGGCAATTTCTGGCCTTGCCGGCAAGCGCCGGCAAGGCCAAGAGCTATGACGATTGGACCAAGGAGTTCGGTGGCTGGCTCTTTCGGACACAGAAGGTGGAGTTGTTCAGGAGTCCCAGCACCAAGGAAGCGTCAAAACCAGGGGAGTCCGAGCGCGATTTCCGAGTGCGGTTGCAGCAGACCGGGCGAGAACAGCGCGATATGGGCGTCGAGACACTTCGCCAGAAATATGCGTCGAAGATCGCGACGCTTCAAGAGCGCATTAGACGGGCTGACTTAGCCAGAGAAAAACAGCAGGCTGAATCCCGTTCGAGTCAGATGCAGGCGGCGATTTCCGTCGGCGCCTCTATCCTCGGAGCGTTTCTCGGACGGAAGGCGATCAGTGCCTCGAACATCGGCCGTGCCACAACCGCCATTCGGAGTGCCAGCCGTGTCATGAAGGAGTCTAAAGATGTCGGGGTGGCAGAAGAAAATGTCGCAGCTCTCCAACAGCAGCTGGCCGATCTCGAAGCGCAATTTAAATCCGAGAGCGACGCCCTCGCTGCGACAACCGACCCACTGAATGAAAAGCTTGAAACCATCTCCATCAAACCTACCAAGGCTAACATTGCCGTCAAACTTGTGATCCTCGCCTGGACCCCCCACTGGCGGGATGCAAATGGCGACCTCACTCCGGCCTGGACTTAGCTAAGCTCTGTCTCATCAACATGAAGGTTCGCATAAATTCTGAGTAGCTTAGGTATGTTTATTTGGCCATAGTGAATGGGAGAGGTTTGGCCACGAGGAGGCCGATGAACGAGTGTCTCTTTCCTCATGAATACGAGAAGTGTACCGTGCTCTACTCATATGAACATTGCATGTGAAAAGGCTCCTCGGCGACCCCATTCGCCGGACACTTCCATCTGCCGAATCCCATCGCATTGATCAGCCTCAGCAAGCGATGCGAACTGGACAGCTTCGAGCAGGTTGCATCGATGGAACGACCATAGCGCGCTCAGGCTGAGCCTCGGGCGCGTCCGGGAAGAGCTTGCGAAACGACCCCGTACAAAGGGATCGCTGCTCGGAAAGAACGTCATGGTTGCGACCAAGGCAGCAGGCCGTCTGGTTACCTCCCTCCGAGAATTCGTGCACGGCTTGCAGCCTGCGATCCTCGACGAGTTCGGATTGACGGCCGCTCTGCAATCGATGGTCGAGGATATACGACAGGGAACAAGGTTCGACTGTCGACTGTCGGTTGAGTCGAAGAACGTCCATTCCATGATCGGCCAGGAGTTGGAGAGATCGCTCTTCCGGATCGCGCAAGAACTGGTTACGAACGTCGTGCGCCACGCGAAGGCGACGAGAGCGGACATCGGGCTGCATACGTCGATGGGATGATCGCGTTGGCAGTGCAGGATAATGGGCGTGGCGCGAGGTTTGCCGGGCCAAAGAAGGGCTATGGACTTCGGGGTATCTACGAGAGGACCGAGTTACTCGGAGGGCAGGTCGAGATTCGATCGGAGCTCCGGAGAGGAACAACCACCCGATCTTCCGCAAGGGGATCAAAGACCTGTTGATTGAGGAGGGCCTGTGCGACCTCGTTGCTGAAGCAGCCTCTGCCGAGACGGCGCTGGCGGCTGTTCGCCGAAAACCTTGGGACTTGCTGATTCTCGATGTGGCGCTTCTCGATAAACATGGCCTTTAGGTCCTCAAAGAGATCAAACTCCTGCGCCCGTCCCTCCCGGTGCTCATGCTGAGCCGGGATTCCGCAGTAGCCAGGGAAGCCCAAAACCAAGATCAAGGAACCTCTTGATAATCAAGGTCTTGAGCGACCAATTCTGAACTGCGCCGCAGTTGAACTTGACATTCCCCGTAGCTCGCTACGGGGTTGGCCTCTCCTTCCGAGAAGTCTTCGGAATTGAGTTCTGTGATACCCCGCAGCTTGCTGCGGGGAGCTTCATTGTGGTGCAAGCCTGTTCTATCTATTGGTTGTGCAGGAATTCATCAACTGGATTCTAGTGTTCCGACATGTCTTGTATGGCAACCGCGGAATCCGGGATCATTGCTCTGTTTGTAGGACGGCGCCGACATTCCAATCAGTTCTTGTCTGCTATCCCTATCCCGCGCCCGGCGTTATGGTTTCAAATGAAAGGCATACAAGTGAAGAGCATACAAGCACTCATGGGTGTCCTGATCGTCGATGATCATCCTCTTCTTCGCCAAGCTATCAGGGGGAATCATAGAGCCCCATTTCCCTTCGTCGGTGGTACAGGAGCGTCCAGCAGTCAGTATCATACGGCAAGAACTCGTGGAGGTAGCGATTCTGGACATCGGTTTTCAGGATTTCAGCGGCTTAACCGTGTTGAGACGGTTTAAACAAGTGCGTCCTTCCCTCATGTGTCTGGTGCTGACCATGCATGACAATCCACAATATGTGTTCTTGCCATGGCTCACGAGGCCTCCGGCTATCTCACCAAAGGAGCGACGTCAGGGGAACTGTACGATGCTATCCGGGCCATTCTGTCCGGACCTCAGATGGTGATGAAGCCGTTCCGTGAAGCGCTCGACCGTCGTTCAATGCGTCGCGATGTGATATGGCCGCATGAATCTCTTTCCGTGCGCGAGCTGGGAGTCCTCTCCCTATTGGCGACAGGCCGCACGATCTCACAGGTCGTGAAGCGATTGAAGCTGAGTGTCAAGACCGTGAGCACGTATCGAGTCCGGTTGCGCGAAAAGCTTGGGCTTGGAACGACTGCCGAACTTATTCGCTATGCCGTCGATTACCAGCTTGTGCCCGAAGAGCCGATGACCTCTCGGTAGGGCATAAACCGATATCAGGTTGCGGTTCGACCTGATAACTAGGCCAGGCATTCCTGATACCTGTCGATACGGATCGAGTCTGTACAGCGACTCGTACTCACAGGAGGTATTTGGATGCGACAGACGGATCAAAACCATAGACGAGCGCAAGAGAACCAAAAGTGGATTGTCCTCGACCTCTCAAGCATTACGACTTCTCCCTCTCAGCCGATCCGCGTGTTTATTGCTGATGGCCAGGAAGTCGTCAGAGTCGGGGTGTGTGCGCTGCTGGAGGGAGAGCGAGACCTCGAAGTGATCGGTGAGGCCGACAATGCGGAGGCCGTACTCACCGAATCGCAACGAACCAAGCCGGATGTGCTTTTACTGAAGTCCGGGCTCTCAGGCTGGTCGGAGTCCGACATCTACAAGGCCCTCTTTAATATCCTTCCATCAGTTCGGATCATCAGTGTGATGAGGGACGGTGACACCGAGGTGTTCTGCAACGCAGTCGAGGCTGGAGCACAAAGGTATCTACAGGAGAAGGCCGATGGGATAGAACTGATTCGAGCGATTCGTACCGTCGCAAAAGGGGATTCCTACCTCGGCTCGCAGATCGCCGATCAGGTCTTTCGCTTGCTGAGGGTCAGGCATGATTCGGTTTGCTCTCCTTCCGCGTTGCATACGCTATCACGGCAGGAACGGAGAGTGATTGCGCTCATCGCCGAAGGGAACACCAACAAACAGATCGCCACGAAACTGGTGCTGTCGGAAAAGACGGTCAAAAATTACATTGCCGGCATTTTCGCAAAGTTAAAAATCGAACGCCGCACCCAAGCGGTTGCCCTTTACATGAAAGTGCAGCAACATCAGAACTCGATACGTGAAGATATGTCCATGTAGAGTTCTTCAATGCTTCTTGTCCTTCTGCATGATTTTGTCGGTCCATGCCAGCAGGATGGCGGACGCTAAGAAGGTCATGTGGATGAAGATCTTCCACTTCAGATGTTCCGGGTTTTCATTGGCGACGTCTACAAATCCTTTCAATAAATGAATACTGGAGATGCCGATCAGGGAAGCCGCCAGCTTGATCTTGATGGTGCCGGGATCGACGTGGGTCAGCCAGTCCGGCCGGTCCGGATGATGCTCCAAATCCAGCTTGCTCACGAACGTGGCATACCCGCCGATGACAACCATGGTCAGTAGATTGGCCACCATGGTGACATCAATCAATCCTAAGACTCCGAGCATGAACGCAGTTTCTTCCATCTTGTTGATATGAACCACCATTTCCCAGAGTTCGATGAGAAACTTGTATGCGTAGAGCAATTCCGCCACGATGAGCCCGGCATAGAGCGGAGCTTGAATCCATCGACTGGCAAAGACAATGGATTCAAAAACTGCCTCGACGTGATTGCTGGCCGAGTGAGAAGGTTTCAGTGATCTATGGGCCTCTCGGGACTCGGGCGAATGGGAATCGGACATCAAGACCTCCTACAGTCCAACGATGACATGCCCTCAAGTGACGACTCGATGGCGAGGCGTATCCTAGTCAGTGAATTCAATGCTGTCAATTCACTGCTTCGCCGTGTTCATGGGACGCGTGAGTGGTGTAGAGAGAGATTGGACGGATGGGGATTTGATCTGCGATGGGACTTCGCCTTTCCTCGCGGTCACAGGCGAGCATCAACAAGAGTTGAGATGAGGAGTCGTCCTCGCGTGGTCAGGCTTGACTAGGTCAGTGAGCCTCGATGGGTAAAGGGCCCCTGAACCCTTAAAGCTCCCGGCATAGAAGGCGGCAATCTGGGATCGGCGCCCAATATTCAGTTTTGAATAGATATTTGCGAGGTAGTTCTTGACGGTCTTTTCGCTTAACCGCAGATCCTGGGCGATCTCTTTATTCGTGAGGCCGTTGGCCACCAACGGCAGAAGACGTTGTTCTTGTGGAGACAGGAGAGAGCGCTTTGATTGCCCCGGCTCACTATTTACATTCCTCAACCATTCCGGTGTATCTTTCGTCAAGCGAGGGTCGATCAGAGCTTGACCCGAGGCTACGGTCCGAATGGCACGGATCAGGGCATTGGAAGCAATGTCCTTCAGGATGTAGCCCTGAGCGCCGGAAAGAATAGCCTCGAGTACGGTATGGTTGTCGGCGAAGCTCGTCAAGAACAACACGCGAGTGTTGGGGCACTTGGAGAGAATCATGCGCGCGGCATCCACCCCACTGCCGTCCGGCAATCGAATGTCGAGTAAGACGAGGTCCGGTTTAAGACGATAGCAGAGTTTCTTCGCCTCCTCCATCCGCTCCCCTTGTCCCACCACCATCATGCCGGGCGTCAAATTGAGGACCGCACAGAGTCCGATACGCACGACTTCATGATCATCCACCAGGACCAGCCGAATCGGTTTGGATTTATTCATACACAGTTCCCTTCTTCAGCGGAACATCGACCAGGACCGTGGTTCCCTTCCCCGGCGCGCTCTGCAGCGTAAAGGTGGCGGAGATTTGCTTGGCTCGGGCGACCATGTTGCGTAATCCATGACCAACGCGACGGTTGCGCTTGGGGGAAAATCCGACCCCATTGTCACCGATAATCAAGTGGATTGTGTTATCCGCCAGACTCAGTCGAACCCAGCGATGGGATGCGCGCGCATGGCGGGTGCTATTGCTGAGGGCTTCTCGGACGATGTTGAGTAATTGTTCTCCCAGCTTGGGAGTAATGAAGGACAGGACTGGGTTTGTAAGGTCGAGTTCAGGTGTGGATTGGCCGGCGCCGGACATCGAGACGATGAGCTGCCGCAGGGCTTGTCCGAAGTCCGGCTCGGCCGTAGTGCGTTGTGTCAGCAAGGCGATGAACCGCCGAACATCGAGCATCAGATTATTCAATTGGTCAACGGCTTGAGTCATATGGATTTTTGACCGGCGAGGCGATTTCCCCATCGACAATTTACCGGCTTCCAACTGCATACCGATCGCGTAGAGGGCTTGTAAAATATTGTCATGCAAGTCTCGGCTCAAATGCTCACGTTCTTCCATTGCCAGTTTGCGCTCGGTAATGTCCTGAACCGCGGCAAGGAGGAGCGGCCCGGCATGGCCGGATAATTCAACGCGAGTCGCTTTGACTGAGACCCAGATAATTTCACCGGACTTTCGAATGTATCGTTTTTCATGGATATATTCCGAGCGAACCCCGCGGAAAAACTCGTCCGTCAACACGATGTTGGCGGAAAGATCTTCCGGGTGTGTATAGAGGGCATAGGTGCTGCCGACGATTTCATGCTCTTCATACCCTGTCAGCTCGCACAGGGCCTTGTTGGCGCTGACCATTCGCCAGTTTTCATCGAGGATACCTAGCCCGACCGGGGCTTCAGTCACGAAGCGTTGAAGCCGCAGCTCGCTTGCGCGCAAGGCTTCCTGAGCGCGTCTGTGTTCAGTGACATCTCGGAAACTCCAGACGCGGCCGACGATCTCACCATCAAGGATCTGTGGTCTGGCGTAGCGCTCGAACACCCGCCCATCTTTGAACTCAAGCACATCAAAACTCTCCTGATCCGGATGCGCATAGAGCTCACGGACTTTTCGTAAAAATGCTTCGGGGGCCTGAAGTTGGTCGACGACAAAGGCCAACAGCGCCTCGTCGTCCCCACTGCCGGCGAGTGCTTGAGGGATATTCCAGAGATGCAGGAAACGCCGGTTGACACTGGTGACCTTCCCCTGCCGATCGATAACGAGCAAGCCGTCGGCGACCGAATTGATGGCGGCTTGGAGAAGTGAGTAGGAACGTTTGCGATCGGAGATGTCGCGTACGATGCATCCAACCGTGGCGCTATCCGCTCCGCTTCCTGGAATAAGCGTCAGAATCCCCGAGAAATACCGTAACTCCCCATCCAACGACAGGGTATAGTCAACGGTCGCTGTTTCGCCTGTCGTAATGACGCGACGAATCGTTTCGAGATAGTGGGAACCGGTCTCCGATCCGAAGATGTCGGTCACTCGCTTGCCGATAAGGTCCTGCTTGGGGAAAAGGAGTTTGTCTTCGTTGCGGGTCCATACATTGAGATATCGTCCATCCTCGTCGAATTCAAACGCGAGGTCGTCCAGCGCGTCCAGGAATGAGCGGAGTCTGGCTTCGCTCTTGGTCTTGGCTTCCTCGGCCCGCTTCAGGTCCGATTGATCCACATACAGCCCGATGGCGATGGAGAGCTGTCCAAGCTTGTCATGGACAAAAACAGGCCAAAGAAGGAGATCGAGCATTTTGCCGTCTTTGTGTTGACGCCGAAGTTCTATTGGGCCGGTCACCTCTCCACGGGTTCCTGCTTGCCACAGTGCGTCGGCGGATGCTTCTTCACCCGGCTGAATATAAGGGAGTTCGTGTCCCAACACGTCCTCTTCAGACCAACCGAATAAGCGCGTTGCCGCCTGGTTCCAACTGGTTATTCGGGCGTCTTGGTCAAGACTGACGATCGGCAGGGCCGATTCTTTAACGAGGGTACGGAGCAAGCGCGAGGTTTCTTGGAGCTGGTGTTCCGCCAGCCTGCGCTCCGTGATGTCTTCGCAGCACACCAGGATGAAGATTTGCCCGGTTTGGTCATGAATCGCCCGCGCTCGTTCTTTGACCCATAGCCTGGTTCCGTCCTTTCGGAGTTTTTCAACTTCCCACTGAAACAGCGTGTAAGGACAGGCGGCACAGTCCTTCAGCCGGGTCAGCACGGTGTGCCGGTCGCTCGAATCAAACAATTTCACGATAGATTGGCCGATGAGATCTTCTGTCAGGTATCCAAGCTGATCGGCTCCAAATCGGTTGACGGACAATATGGTGCCGTCGGCGGCGATGGTGAAATACATGAAGGGGTTCTGTTCATAAAGTGATTGGTAGCGCTGTTCACTCACCTTGAGCGCAGACTCGGCCTGTTGCCTTCGCTCGACTTCCTGCTTGAGATCAGTGATGACTTGCTCCAGTTCCGCTGTGCGTTCACGGACTTGGGCTTCAAGTGTGTCTCGGCGTAGATCGACAAGTTCGGTGGACATTGAGCTGTCGGTATCCAGCGGCACGCTCATAGAGAAAAGTCTCGGTGCTATACCAGATGATGCTGTAAGGCTCGCCCGCTTCCCATCACAGGTAGGGCTATCTGAGTAAGTAGTATAAACCCTGAGGGTCTATCAATGCCAGGGGGTCGTCGGGGTCAGGGGAGGCGACGAAGGAGGAAGCGCCGCGGACGAGCGCCGATGACAGGAACGCTATAGCTTTGGATTTCGCGCAGCACCGGGTACATGGGTTTCTTTCATGAACCAGGCAACGGCTTCCGTACGACGCTTGACATGAAGTTTATCAAAGATATTTGCCAGATAGTTTTTCACCGTTTTATCGCTCAAGCGAAGCTGGACGGCGATCTCCTTATTTGTTTTTCCTTCAGCCAGCAGCGGCAGGATCAAGCGCTCTTGCGGGGACAGTCGGGAAGTCCCCTGGGAAGTCGCTCCAAGGTGTGAACTGGCCCGGATCCAATGCAACGCTTTCTGGGTGACTCGCGGGTCGAGATAGCCATGGCCGCCGGCGACGGTACGAATGGCGCGAATCAGGTCATCCATTCGGACATCCTTGAGTACGTATCCGTGGGCTCCGTTTTGGACTGCGGCCATCACCGTGGAATCTTCGGCGTAACTGGTGAGGACGAGAATCCGAAGCTTCGGGGCGACGGCCAGAAGCCGTCGGCAGGCCTCAGTGACCGAGGCGTCGGGGAGCTTCACGTCGAGTAATACCATCTGAGGAGCGAGTCGCTCAACGGCTGCTACGCCGTCCGCCACGGTTGCGGCTTCCTCAACGACCGTCATATCCGGTTCGAGGTGAAGCAGCGCCCGGAGCCCTCTGCGGACCATCTCATGGTCGTCGATAAGAACGATGTTGGCCGAGGACGGTTTCATACGGAAGTCAACAGAGGTTCCAAGGATAACTCCGCGATGACTTGGGTGCCTTCTCCGATCTTGGATTGGACCCTCAAGCTCCCGCCGAGTCGTTTGGCTCGTGTCTCCATATTGGTAAGCCCGTATCCGCGTGGCCGCCCACCGGCCGTCGAAAATCCAGCGCCGTCGTCATGGATGCTCACCCGGATTTTCGATTCTCGTATGCGAATCGAGACGACGGCCCGGGTTGCCTTGGCGTGGCGCACGCAGTTGCTGAGAGCCTCCCGCACGATGTTCAGGATTTCTCGCTCTTCCTCGTTCGTCAGAATATCGATGGCGCCCCGTTGGAGATCCAGCTTTATGCGTAACCGTCCTGGTTGCTCATAGGTCGCGCACAAGGTGAAGAGCTCCGACGACAAGTCAAATTCTTGGACAGTCCCCGATTCCAATTCTCGAACCATCTCACGGACTTCATGAATCAACTGATTGATCTGTCGGATCATCCGGCCGTCGACCTCTTTTGCTTCCGCCGTTTGATCGTTCCGAGTCCGCTGAGCCGTCTCAATGTTCAAACCGATGACATACAACGACTGCAACACGCAATCATGCAAGTCTCGACTGATACGGGTGCGATCTTCCAGGAGCTTACTCAAACGGCTTTCAGTCGCTTTGAACGCGGTGGTTAATTCACCGGCACATGGTTCCAAGTGGCGCAGGCCGAAAGACTCCTTCAGAGATCGTCCAGACTGAGAGCCGGAGAGCGCTGAGGTTGATCGAAGCCCACCGTCCAACAGTTGAAAACCGGTTTTACCTTCCGTCACGTTACCACCCTCCTTATCCACTCCGCATTACCGATGCCTTTGCTGATACCAGCTATCAGCTCGCAACGTCATCTTATATGTGATTGCATCTCGGAGATCACCTGGCTGACCCGCCAGGTGACGTTTCCTTAGTGGGAATGGTTGATTCGCCCCCCCCTCACCGATAATCGGCCTTATTGGGCCCCGCATCAAACTCATACCGAAGGGAGACAGTATGCAAGCATTAGCGACCGAAGAGGAAAGAGGAGTAGCTTTCTACGAAGGGGAGTTTCTCGTCAAGACACTTGAAACCAAAGAAGACCTCACGCAGGCCTATCGATTGCGACATCGCATCTTTGCTGAACGGCTGAAATGGGTGCCTGAACGGGCCGACCGGCTCGAAGCCGATGTGTACGATACGTGGAGCACCTCGATCGGGGTATTTGTGGATGATGCCAGATTGGTGGGATTAGTCCGCATGACCCATGCGCCTGTCCCGTTCATGTTGGAGAGTGAATTCAGCGCCTGCCTCGTGGGGAATCACCACGTCCGGAAAGAAACCGATACCGCGGAAATCACGCGACTCGCTGTTGACCCGGAGATTGCCGATCGTGGCCTTTCCGCAAAGCTGATGAAAATGATCTTCAAAGGCATGTATCACTGGTGCCTGCTTCATGATGTTCGCTACACGTATATGGTGGTGGAACATCGATTGCTGCGTGTTGTTCAGCGCATGGGATGGCCATGCCATGCCATTGGAGAACCGGTTGCGTTGCCGCCGGCCGAGGTGCTTTCTATCGGTGGGTTACTCGATCTGGACGAATTTCGCTCCCAAGCCTCAACGTGTCGCCCCGCTATGCTGGAATGGCTGACAACGACAACGCCGGTTCGAGGCTCGGAACAGGTGCGCCTGTCGGGATTGGGTCAAGAAAGTGATGTAGTGGAATATGAAAAATTGTCCGAAGATCGGCTCCTGATACGCGCCGCCTAGCCGTTATACGTGCACCCACAGCAGCAGTTGTGGGTGCACTCTCAACTGCTGCGATTGTATGCTTAGCTGGCGGTCGGCAGCCCATGGAGGGCAGGGAGACCGTGTTCTATGGCGGTTGCCACAGCTTGAGAGCGGGAAGTCACTTCCAGTTTGGAAAAGATGCTCTCAATATGGAATCGTATGGTTCGCTCACTGACTCCCAGAATCTTGCCGATTTCCCAATTGGTTTTTCCGTTCTTCATCCAATTGAGGATCGTGACTTCCCGAGCGGAAAGCTCCTTGACGCAGCGGGCTGTTTGAGGCGCAGATTTGGGAGCGGCCCTCAGCAGGGCCATGTGAATGTAATACCCTGCGTATTCGACGAGTGGAACCATTTGTTTTGCGTCGAGAGCCTGCTCACTGGCGAACGAACAGAAGGTGGCGACTCCACAGGCCGGATCAACGGAGCCTGTTGTGATGCCGTCACAGAGACCGAATTGCCGTGCCGTGGCGAGAAACTCATGCTCTTTCTCGGAGGACATGTGCCGATAGATTTCTCGCCAATGTTGCGTGCCGGGTGATTTCAAGGCTGACTTGAAGACGGGATCGACGTCCGCAAAGCCGTTTTTCCAATACATGTAGAGCCATTCATCCGGATAACTGGCGTTGACGACATGACTGAATCCGGCAAATGTCTGATTTGGCCCAAGGCGAGCGAGCCCCCCTAAGGCTCTCGTGAAGGAGAAATGGTTTTGGAATAGCACGAGTACGTCCCGCACCTGCTCGGGTGTTTCTGCCTGCATGGCGTAATGGAGGACCTCAAGAAAGTTCCGGCATCCAGATTTGGAGAGAGCATCAAAGGCAGTCCGCGGGAAAGGTTGCTTGGTTGACGTGTTAACCATAGGGATCCTCCTAGGCCTTTTAGGACGAGACCCTCTTATCATACGTATGAGTCCAAAATCACCTGAAAATCATACTAGGGTCCTTAAATGTCCTATATAGAGTCCATCGTCTCTATACGAGCGCTCATCTGCTATATACTTTTGCTTGTCACGGGAAGATCCTCACTGAAGTGAAAGTCCATTGTTGGAAGCCCGCAAAGCAGAACAAACTATTCAACGCTGTCCCAAAGTCCGGATGCAAGCATGACTCGTCAATCGGTAGGCTGGGTCATTGCACTCATCTTATCATATTTTCTCCTGGACCCAACGGATGTCGATGCGCAAGCCCTTCGTTTTCAACCTCAGGGGGCTCGTGCGACAGGGCAGGGCAACGCCTTTGCGGCCGAAGCCGACGATGCCTCCGCTATTTACTATAACCCGGCCGGATTGACCCAAGTTCACGGCATTCAAAGCCTGTTCGGGACCAATTTGGTCGGCGGATCCGTTAAATTCAAGAGCCCGACCGGTCTCGATAGCCGTGGAGACTTCAATGGCAGTGTGAACTGGCCTCCTCCGAGTAACTTTTATCTCAGTGCCAATCTCGGGCGTGTTGGATTGCCCATTTTTTCGCCGGTGACGGTCGGAATCGGGTTAACTTCGCCGTTCGGCTTGAATACTCGTTACCCGGTCGATGGCCCGTTCAATACGGCTGTCACCTCGGCCGCGCTCCCGTTGATCGCTATCAAGCCCACCATTGCCTACAAGATAAGCGAGAATCTGTCGGTGGGGGTGAGCGCTGATATTTACACGTTTGCAAGCTTTCTCGGCGAGGGCCATGTGGAGCAGAAACAGGTCAGCGCCGGAGCTTTTGGCATTCCAGCTGGAGCGTCTGTCGAAATGAATGGGAGAGGGACCGGGGCTGGTGTAACAGCCAGCCTGCTCTATACCCCTGTGAGGAATGGAGCCGGCAAACCGATCATGTCCATCGGGCTGGTTTATCGCAGTCAAGCAGTGTTGCCGTTGAGTGGGTCGTTATTAGTTAATGGAGTGAAGGTGGCCGATGCCTCCACCGATCTTGTTCTGCCGCAAATGGTGACCGGAGCCATCGCTGTCTGGCCGGTGCGCACCGGTAAAAAAGAGTGGAAGGTGGAACTCGATGTCGAGTATGTGGGCTGGAGCTCGAATAAGAATCTTGATGTCCGCCTTTCGAATGGGGCGACGATTCCTCAGCCGCAACAGTGGAACAACGTGCCGGTGATCGCGCTGGGAACCGAGCATAAGTGGTTGAACCCACAGTGGCTGCCGCATTGGGAGGTTGTGGTGCGTTCCGGCTATACCTATACAGGGGACCCTGTTCCCGATCGGACGTTCAATCCCGCCACAATCTCCTTAACGGCTCATACTCTGTCTCTCGGCACCGGTTTTCTTTGCAAGGGGGCTGGACGATTTCTGGGTGTTATCCCCTGCAGTGGCGAGTCAGCTTTGTGGCCGAAAGGCATCGGGCTCGATCTTGCGTATCAAGAATGGTTCTATGAATCGCGCACCGTCATCGGCAATGTGAATCCGACTGTCGATGGGACGTATCATGCCTTCGTACACTTAGGCGCGCTCAGTTTGCGCACGCTATTCTGAATGACGGATGGACACTATTTGGCAAGCTCCCTGCGGAGATCCGCAACGGTCTTCGCATTGAGTCCGGCTTCCCGTAGGGCTTCGTCGCTGGCCGAAGCCAGTTTGTCGAGACTGCCGAATTTCTCTAAGAGTTGATTGCGCCGAATCTCCCCGATTCCGATGACCTGATCCAGTTTGGAGCTGACCAGTGATTTGCCGCGCAGCTTTCGATGGAACGTGATTGCAAAGCGATGGGCTTCATCACGAATGCGTTGGAGCAGATGGGTGGAAGGAGATTGGGGCTTGAGCACGATCGGGTTCTTTCTTCCGGCCAGGAACACCCGCTCTTCCTTTTCCCCTTTGGCTTTCGCCAATCCGAGTATCGGTAGTGTCTGTTGGCCGACTTCCTTGAGCCCTTCCATTGCCGCGCTTAACTGTCCGAGTCCTCCATCGATAAGGATTAAATCCGGTCGTGCCAGCTCTTCCGTGGTCCGATGCGACTCATCGTGGGTTCGACCGTAGCGACGTGTGACCACCTCTTTCATGCTTGCGAAGTCATTGGCTCCCGTGACCGTTTGGATTTTAAACCTCCGATAGTCCGCCTTCTTCATCTGTCCGTCTTCCCAGACGACCATCGAAGCGACCGATTGGTTACCCATCGTATTAGAGATGTCGAACCCTTCAATCCGACGTGGAGCGCGGTCCAGTCGCAGCCACCGTTTCAGTTCTTCACCGGCCTGCCGGTCCAGCTCCTCATCGCGCAAGTGATCGGCGACGGCCGCGGCGGCATTCTCCTCGGCTAAGAGCACGAGCTGATGCTTGGCGCCTCGCTCAGGCGAACGCACATGAACGGATTCCCCTCGCTTGTCGGAGAGCCATTGTTGAATCAGTGCGGTGTCTTCGAGGTCGGTCGGAACGAGGACTTCCCTCGGTGGCTGCCCGTCCTTGTTGTAGAACTGCTCGATAGCGGAATGCACCAGCTCCTCGTCGGCCACCGCAGCCGACTGAGGCCAGAAGAAATCTTTCCGTCCGATCAGTAAGCCGCCGCGCACGAACAGAATCTGGAGGTCCACGGCCGAGCCTTGTCTGGCTAAACCGATCACGTCCTGGTCGGTCGCCGAGGTCTGCGTGATCCGCTGCTTTTCCAGCATCCGTTCGATCTTGAAGAGGCGGTCCCGCAGTCGGGCTGCTTCCTCAAACTCTTCCCGCTCTGCCGCCGCTTCCATGCGGGCACGGAGATCGTCCAGCAATTCGCGATCCAGGCCCTCCAGAAAGTGGCGGACCTGTTTGACGATCAGATGGTACTCTTCCTTCGACTGATTGCCGGTACAAGGCGCCATGCACCGCTTGATCTCAAATTCGATGCAGGCGCGGTCGGCGGTCCCGTCGATATCGATCGTGCACGTGGCAAGGGGAAAGACGTGTTTGATGACTTTCAACGTCTCTCGAAGCGCGTTCGCCGGTGTATAAGGGCCATAGTAGAGGGCTCCGTCTTTTTGCACGCGGCGCACGATCGAGAGTCGGGGAAAGTCGTCTTTGACAGGCAGCCGCACATAGGGATACTGCTTGTCGTCCCGCAACACGATGTTGAAGCGGGGTTTGTGACGCTTGACCAGGTTGCTCTCAAGAATCAAGGCTTCGAGCTCAGATCGAGTCACCATCGTCTCTACGTCGGTGATGTGACCGACGAGAAGACTGGTCTTGGGGCTATGGTCTGCGCCCTTCTGGAAATAGGATCGAACGCGGTCGGCGAGCACCGCGGCCTTTCCGATGTAAATGATTTCTCCTTGCTCGTTCTTGAACAGGTAGACGCCGGGGCTATCCGGCAGATGGGCGAGTTTGGACTGGAGCACGTCGATCGTCATGCGTCAACCGTCATGTTTCGATCGTAAGAATATCAGGAGGAGGCCTGATATTTCCTTCATTGGTCTATGAGGATCGACGAGACGCTATTCAATCCTCGGACAAATGATGGACTGAATGTCCCTCGCGCGACTTCGGCCACCGGCCCTTTCATAGTGAGGCTGAAGTCCGGAGTCACATCGATATGCAGCACCCCTCCCGGCATCTTCACGGTGACGGGGCTCCGCACGAGTCCTAAGCGTACCGCTGCGCCGGCTGCAGCGCAGGATGAGGAGCCGGAGGCCTGCGTCTCTCCGGCGCCTCGCTCCCAAATCAGGATGAAGATTTCCTTGGGTCCGGTTGGTACAGCGAGCTGCACGTTGGTTCGCTTAGGAAACAGCCCGTGGTTTTCCAGGGCCGGTCCGAGCGCCAAGAGTTCTTCCCGGGACCAGGATTCTCCGGCCGGCTTGAAGACGACACAATGTGGATTACCGACGCTCACGCCGGTAAACGTCAGGGTCCGTCTTGCCGCTTGGATCGGCTGTTGAATCAACTCGGGTACGTCGAGTGAACAGGGGAGAGCATCCGGCTTGAACGTGGCGACTCCCATCTCGACGGTCGCAGCGGCCGCATCGCCATGCTGGTCTACATGCAGGTCAATGCCGACCAGCCCGCCCTTTGTCTCGACTGTAAAGCGCTTCTTCCTCGTTTTACCGGTCGCATGGAGATAGCGGGCAAAGATTCTGAGACCGTTCCCTGATTTTTCCGCCTCGCTGCCGTCCGGATTGAAAATACGCAGTCCGAAATCGGCTTTCTTAGAGGTGACCAATGCTAAAATTCCGTCACTGCCTACACCCCAATTGCGGTCGCAAATAGCTTTGATGTTTTTGGGAGTTAGTTTAAAGGTCATCTCCTTTGGATCCACTGCCAGATAGTCGTTGCCGAGACCATGTCCGCGAAAGAAACCGTTCTTCATTCTTGAAACCTCCAATTTCCTCGGATGTCGTTCGCCAAATGTGAACAGTCATGTCAACCGGGAGGAGAACCTACTTCGTCGACTGGACAAAGGTCAACGCTAAAGTGCCTTCCTTCGGCAAATGACGCATGACGATCAGCGAATAACGAGTGACGAGTCGCGCGCAGGCTAGACGATCTTCACGCCGACGTGTCGTTCGATCAGCTCGATCTCGTAGCCGTCCGGTGCATCGATAAAGACGAATCGGCTGCCTGAGGAGGTTTTCGTGGGACCGTCGGTGATCCTGACTCCCTGCGCATTGAGCGATGCGATCGTTTCGTCGAGGCTTTCGACTTGAAAGGCCAGATGAACGAGATCTTCCTGAACTTTCACCGGACCACTTGGAGGGAAACTGGTCAATTCAATCAGCTCGTCGCTATTGGGAACCTTCAAGAAGGCGAGGTGTGATCCACGAGGAGAGGTCTTCCGCTCAATAACCTCAAGACCCAAGATGGTCGTATAAAACCGAATGGTTTCGTCCAGATCACTGACCCGCATGCGGGTGTGGAGGAGTTTCTTAACTCGCAAATCAGTCATTGGTCAATAGCCAACGGTCATTGAAATGGCGGATGTTCTTGTATCATACCAATGACGAGTGACCGATGACTATTGATCTTTTCCTCTGGCCGGTCCTGCAGTCTTGCGGAGGAGCATCTCCGCACTCCCTGGGATCAGAAAGTTGGGCATGGGGCCGATTTCCTGATAGCCGTGTTTCTGGTAGAAGGCCCTCGCCGGTTCGTTGAAATCCGACACACAGGCAAAGAGGTTCTTGGTTCTCTTAAAGACCAGCTCCTCGATGTGCCACAACAGCTCACCGCCGATTCCTTTCTGGCGAGCCCATACCGCCACACCCAAAAGCTCCAGGTAGTCGCCCAAGAGAAACTTCTGCTTCAGGATGGCGACACCTGCCACTTGCCCATTGAGGAGAGCGACATAGCAGTCTCGCCCTTGCGGGATCGGGCAAAAGATGCGGTTCCAATCGTCTTTCGAGTAGCCGAGTCTTTCCCAGGGATCGGACTCAGCGAGCAGTTGGACGACGGACTCACGATCGTCCGGATCCATGTGTCTGATAGCCAGGTCAGTCATGGCCTCGGGGGGTACAGTTCAACAGCTTGCTGACGGTCATCGGTTGGAGTACTTTCCGGGGCAGGATGTCCGAAGTGAGGTGTTCAATCACCTGCCGGGTTTGCTTACCTTTTCCGTTCGCGTGGAAGACGATGATGCTCCCCGGCTTGGCACGCGCGGCGACTCTGGAGAGAATCTGCTCGGCGGAGAGCGTGGGATCCGGATCGCCTGATTCGATATTCCATTGGATGAATCGCAAGCCGAGCATGTTCACCACGGCGACGGTCACGTCGTCGTATTCTCCATACGGTGGCCGAAACAATGTCGCCTCATGGGCATAGTGTTCCTGCAACAGCTTGACGGGGCCGAGGATCTCCGCGCGCTGTTCGTCGGCATCGTGCATGGGAAGGTGGGCATGCACCTCACCGTGTGTACCCACTTCGAAAAATCCCAGGCCTAATAGACGGTCCACTTCCGGTTCATGTTTTGCCATCCACTTGCCGGACATGAAGAATGTGGCGGGAATACGATGCGTGATCAGATAGTCCATCAACGGCTGATCGTAGCCGGACCCCTTTCGCACGGGACAGAGATCGAACGTCAACGCCACCCCAGGGCACATTGGTGGGCCGGACTTGATGACTTGCGCAACACCGACTACTGGAACGAATAATTCAGGAGTTGCTGCTAACAACATGCCGAACAGTAGGCGTAGCAGAAAGTGTCGCCGCATATGGGCCAGTATACCTGAACCGGTGGCGAAGAATTGACCGTTTACGTATTCGGCTGTTACGGTATGGCCTATGCGCGTACCTTCATGGGAAATCGGCCGAGCGTTGGGAATTCCGATCCGCATCCATGCCTCATGGTTTCTGGTCTTTCTCCTGGTCACCTGGACTCTCTCAACCGGATATCTGCCGGAAAGTTTGCCCGGGCTCACTCCCGAGCGTTATTGGGCAATGGGCGGCCTCGCAGCGGTGCTGTTATTCCTCTCCGTGCTCTTGCATGAGCTCGGCCATTCCTACGTCGCGTTGCACTATCGCATCCCGATTGAAAAGATCACGTTGTTTATTTTCGGTGGTGTGGCGCACATGCGGAAGGAAGCCCCGACACCTCTTGCGGAATTCCTCATTGCGTTGGCCGGGCCGGCGGTCAGTTTTGTAATCGGCGGCCTCTGCTTTGTCTTTGTGGAGCTGGCCGAGGCGATTCAACGACAACATGGCCTCCAGGGGTGGATCATGCTCGGGGCCTTGCTGGGCTTCGTCAATATGCAACTCGGGCTCTTCAATATGATTCCAGGTTTTCCGCTGGACGGTGGGCGGGTGTTGCGGGCGGGATTATGGGCATGGGGAAACGATTTTTATCGGGCGACCAAGCAAGCCGCGGTAGTCGGCCTGGCGTTTGGAATAATGCTCGGGCTGGTCGGCCTTGTCGTCATGTACGGAGCCGTGAGCGGCGGACTGCCTGCAGCAATGGCATCGAACGGCGGGTGGATTCTCGTCATCGGCATGTTTCTCTTCGTCGCGGCTCTGGCGAGTCGTCGCCAAGCCGCCGTACGTCAGTCACTGGCGACGGTCCCTATTCGGGACTTAATGGTGACGACGGTCATCTCAATCCCATCGCATTGCACGCTGGATGAGGCGGTGAACCAGTACTTCCAGTCCTATGGCTACGGCGGTTTTCCGGTGTTAGAAGATGGCCGACTGGTGGGACTCATCACCGTGTTGGAAATTCAGAACGTGTCGCCGTCGTTGTGGCCCTGGCGCCGGGTCGAGCAGGTGATGCGCCCACGTTCGGAATCGTTAGTGATTGAGCCGGACATTCCTGTGATCCATGCGATGGAGCGCATGGCCCGTGAAGGATGGGATCGATTAGTCGTCATGCAGGACGAGGACATTATCGGACTCGTTACCCATTCAGCCATCGTGCATTTTCTTCAGCTACGTAGCTCTTCCGGCCGCTGAGTCGCGGCACTCGCCGTCTGTCACCCGCTCCAACATCTTTGCTAAGCACCATCAGCCGACATTTTATGCGACGAGCGGGCGAGCTGTTGTAACTTGTAGGTAATGATGCCGCCGAAGAGGAAGAGCCCGGCGGAATAATAGACCCACAGCAGCAAGAGGACGACTTCCAGCAACGATCCATAGAGCCGAGCGTAGACCGTGGCATACTCGCTATAGCTGACGAACAACAACTTGGCTTCGACCCAGAGCAAGCTGAAGATCAATGCTCCGGCCATTGCGGCTCGCCACCGTGGACGGCGGCGAGGAACAAGGCGGTACAACAGGCTGACCGCCAGGAATGCGAGGGTAAAGGGCAGCGTGTAGGCCAGATGAAAATCATGCGCGGCCAGGGCGACGAGATCGAGCCCCCAGAACCTGGGTGCGTAGTCGGTTAAAAAGGCGATGGTTTGCGTGCCGACGTACGCCATAAGCAGCAGAAGTCCTGTCGATCCGACCAACGCGATGGAGATCGCCGTTGAAATCAGCGGATGTCGCTGATGCGTGCTCTCGAAGACCACGTTGAGGGTATAGTCCAACTCATAAAAGACGAGCCCTCCGAACCAGAAAAACGACAAAAATACCAGCCATCGCACACCCTCCAACACACTGATCCGATGGAGCTCTTCAACCAGCCGTTCGCCCAACGACGGCAAAAATTCTTTGAGGAAACTCAGCATGAACTGTTCGCCGATGACATCCTGGCTGACGAAGAAGCTCACTCCATACAAGAGAAGAAACGCGAGGGGAAAGAGGGAGAGCAGTGAGAAAAAGGCCAACGATGCGGCAAGGCTGGCGCAGCCCTGCTGTAAAAAGGTCTTCAGGACGTCAAGAAGGAAGCGGAGGACATTCATGAGGTTCCGCATGCGTATGGGCAACACACGGCTTTCTCATTTTAACGTCAGCACCGCCTGCATGGCGAGCTGCACGAGCGGATTGGGATAGATCCCGAAGATCACCACTCCAGCCACCGCGCAGGCCAGCACGATGGAGAGAGTCGGAGACATGACCAGCTGAGGAGCGCCATCGGCGACGTCACTCGGCTCCCGCATGTACATGACCATCACCACTCGGAGATAGTAATAGGCCGACACGGCGGCAAAAATCAGCGCGATGACCGCCAGCCACGTCATACCGGCTTCCACGGCCGACATAAACACGTAGAATTTTCCGATAAACCCCGCAGTGGGAGGAATGCCCGCCAAGGAGACCATGAAGATCAGCATGAGTAACGCCGCCACTGGCTGACGTTTGGACAAACCGGTGAAGTCCTGGATCTCATCTCCCTCAATGCCGTCTTTGCGCAGCATGGCGGCGATGGCGAATGCGCCGAAGGTCATGAAGGTGTAGAGCGCAAGATAGAGCAACACGCTTGCGATACCCGAAGAGTTTTCTAACCGTCCGGCAGCCACCACGCCGATCAAGGCATAGCCAGCATGGGCAATACTCGAATAGGCGAGCATCCGCTTGATATTCGTCTGCACCAATGCCACGACATTTCCCAACACCAGGGTAGCGAGGCAGAGCAGGAGGAAAATGGCGGACCAGTTGGCCTTCAAGCCGCCGAGCCCTTCAATAAATACCCGGAGGAACGCGCCGAAGCTGGCGGCTTTGGAGGCCACGGCCATGAAAGCAGTGACCGAGGTTGGGGCGCCTTGATAGACGTCCGGCGTCCACATATGAAACGGCACGACGGCGAGTTTGAACCCGAATCCGACCGCCAATAGGATTGTCGCGAACATTAGCAAGGGATCGTCCAGGCTCTGTCCCGCGATCGCTGCGGCAATGGCCGGAAGCCTGGTGCTTCCGGTCGCACCGTAGAGGAGTGAGATGCCGTACAAGAGGATGCCGGATGAAAACGCGCCCAGTACGAAGTATTTTGCCGACGCTTCGAGCGAACGAGGTTCCGATCGCTTCAGTCCCACCATCACGTAGAGCGAGAGAGACATGAGTTCAGTACCGAGATAGATCGTCAGCAAGTCGGCTGCCGAGACCATCACCATCATCCCTGAGAGGGCGAGCAGGACAAAGCCATAGTATTCGCCGAAGTACAGCCGCTCTTCCTTGAGGTACGAATGCGAAAGGAGAATCGTGAGGCCGGTGACAAAGTAGAGCAGCAGTTTCCAAAAGGCTCCATAGGCGTCGATGACCACCAGCCCGTTAAACACCTCGACAGGAGCTCGCATCTGCGAGGCCGTCAAGCCCATGCAAATGGCAAGTGTTCCCAGACTCAGCCATACCAGCCCATCTTTGTCGGATGGGCGCAGCACCGGATCGAGCACAAACACGATGCAGGCAGCGGTGATGACCAACAGCTCCGGCAGAATGAGGAACAGGTCTCCGACAGAGAAGGTCATCGCGATCTGGCCTCCGCCTCGGAACTCGTGAAGCCTCCTTCGCCGCCCGCATCGACGAGTCTGCGAGGCGTGCGAGGACCTTGGCTTCGTGGTGAGACGAGCCCCTGTGCAGCATTGTTCGTCCCTTGATCGAACACAAGGTCGGTTGTCGAGGCTGTGTCCTCCACAGATGGAAGGAATGGGTCAACCCGACTGACGGGTGAAACCTGCTCCGGAGCCGACGGAAAGACGCGAGCGATGACCTTCTCGACGCTTGGGTGCATGCGGGTCAGGATGGGGTTCGGGAACAACCCGATCGCAAAGATCAATACGACGAGCGGCACCAGGGTCACCGCCTCGCGCAGGTTGACATCACGTAGTTTCGGCAGCATGTGCGGAGCCGGCACGCCGAACGCGACACGTTGAACCATCCAGAGCATGTAGGCGGCGGCGAGGATGATTCCCAATGAGGCGAAGGCTGTGGCGATCTTGCTCCAGAGGAAGGTGCCTATCAGAATCATAAACTCCCCGACAAAACTGTTCGTGCCGGGCAATCCCAACGAAGACAATGCAAAAATGACCAGGAACGTCGCATACCGTGGCATCGGCTTGGTCAGCCCGATATTGTCCGCGATCTGTCGGCTGTGGGTGCGTTCGTAAATCATCCCCACGCAGAGGAAGAGCCCCCCGGTCGTGATGCCGTGATTCACCATCTGCATCACGGCGCCTTCGATTCCTTGAATATTAAACATGAACAGGCCGAGCGTGACGAACCCCATGTGGCTCACGCTCGAATAGGCGATGAGCTTTTTCAGATCAGCCTGAGCCAACGCCATGTACGCGCCATAAATGATGGCGATAATCGAGAGAACCACCATCAGCGGTGTAAATGCTTGAGAGGCGTCCGGCAACATCGGCAAGCTGAAGCGCACGAATCCATAGGTGCCCATCTTGAGCAAGATGCTGGCAAGAATCACGCTGCCTGCCGTCGGCGCTTCCACGTGCGCGTCCGGCAACCAGGTATGGAAGGGGAACATGGGGACCTTGACGGCGAATGCGGCGAAGAGCGCCAGGAAGAGCCAGAATTGCAGCGACTTGGAATAGGTGCCTTGGCTCAATTGAAGAATGTCGAATGTATGGCCGCCCTGGAAATACAGCACCAAAATCGCGACCAGCAGCAGGACACTGCCGGTGAGCGTATAGAGGAAAAACTTGATCGCGGCATAGAGACGATTCGGCCCGCCCCAGACTCCGATCAAAAGATACATCGGGATCAGCATCGCTTCCCAAAACACATAGAACAGCACAAAATCCAAGGCCGAGAACACGCCGATCATGGCGCCTTCCATGATCAGCAGCATGGCCATGAAGCTCTGGACTCTCGATTCGATGGAGCGCCAAGAAATCAGGATGCAGAGCGGCATCAGAACCGTCGTCATGAGGACCAGCGGGAGGCTGATGCCATCGAGGCCCAGCCGATAATTGATCGGCGGCGACGAGATCCACACTGCCGATTCCATGAACTGCATGTGGCCGGAGGAGACATCGAACATCCACCAGAGCGGGAGCGAGATCAGGAGGTCGGTCACGGCGACGGCGAGAGCGATGAGCCGAGCCGAGGTGTCCTTCACGCAAAGGACCGCAACTGCTCCGATCAGCGGGAGAAAGATCAGTGCCGTCAGCCAAGGAAAGCCGGTCATCGGAGTTCCCGTAACGAACAATTACGAGTGAACAACACCATGCTGATATCCACCTGCTCGTGCGCCACAGTGTTTCCTGCCCTTCAAAGAAGAAGGTACGCCGTCAAAATAACGATCCCTACCGCCATGGCCAACGCATAGTGCTGGGCCTGTCCGCTCTGGATCAGTCTCAACAACCATCCGCTCCACGCAACACCACGCGCGATGCCGTTGACCGCTCCGTCGATGAGATTGACGTCGACTCGCTTCCATAGCTCTGAAGCGGCTATACGCGTCGGTCTGACGAACAGGCGATCATAGGCTTCATCCACATACCATTTGTTCAACGAGCCGCGATACAGGCTACCTAACTGTCGGGCTAAACGCTCCGGGAGATTCGGGTTGAGCACATACACATAATAGGCGGCGGCGATGCCGATCAGACCCATCGCTGTCGCCGCGGCCATAATCATGAGCCCATCCGAGCCATGATGAGCAGCCGCGTCGCGCCCGCTTGAAAACACCGGCTCGAGGAAGGATGGGATGCCGAGATAGCCCGTCAGAATGCTGAACAACGCGAGAATCAGGAGCGGCGTCGTCATCGTCTGTGACGGCTCATGAACATGGGCTGCGTGGCGCGGATCGACACGCGAAGGACCCCAAAAAGTCACAAACACAAGCCGGAAGCTGTAGAAGGCTGTCAGGAGAGCCGTCAGCAAGCCGAAGACTGTTAGGATTTGACCGAGAGAGCCGGACGACCAAGCGGACACCAGAATATCATCCTTGCTGAAAAATCCTGCCGTGAGTGGAAAGCCGGCGAGTGCCAGCGAGCCGACGACGAATGTCCAGTAGGTGATCGGCAACTTATCTTTCAGCCCGCCCATATGTCGCATGTCTTGCTCATGGTGCAGGGCAATGATCACGGAGCCACAGCCCAAGAACAGCAGGGCTTTGAAGGCGCCATGTGTGAGCAAGTGGTACATGCCGGAGGCGTAGGCTCCAAGCCCGCAAGCCATGACCATGTAGCCGAGCTGACTGACCGTCGAATACGCGACGACCCGTTTGATGTCGGTTTGAGTCAACGCAATCGTGGCGCCGAGGACCATCGTCGCCGCGCCTGTAATCGCGACTACGCTCATCGCGGTTGGAGAAAGGTTATAGATCGGAGCGAGACGCGCCACCATGAAGACTCCGGCTGTGACCATCGTGGCGGCGTGAATGAGGGCTGAGATCGGTGTGGGTCCTTCCATCGCGTCAGGCAGCCAGACGTGAAGCGGAACTTGTGCCGATTTACCCACCGCGCCGGTAAACAGGAGAAGTCCGATCAGCGTGAATACCGAAACCTCCCAAGTTCCCCCAAAAGGGCCGAGGATGTTCATCGTCACATCAGCCGTCTCATGGAGGACAGGAAAGATGTCGAGGTAGTTCAGCGAGCCGAAGTGATACCAGACGAGCAGAAGACCCAGCATGAATCCAAAGTCGCCCACGCGATTGACGATAAAGGCTTTGGTCGCCGCCGCACAGGCGGAAGCCCGTTCGTACCAATGGCCGATCAGCAGATAGGAGCACAGCCCCACGGCTTCCCAGAACACGAAGAGCTGCAGCAGGTTATCGGCTAATACCAACATCAACATGGAAAACGTGAACAGGGCGATGTAGCTGAAGAAACGGGCATAGCCTGGCTCGCCGTGCATGTAGCCGATCGTATAGACGTGTACGAGCGAGCTCACACCGGTGACCAGCAGGAGCATAACGGTGGTCAACCGGTCGATATGGAGACCGATGTGAATGTCGAGACTCCCGGATGTCAGCCAGGTATACAGCGGAACCGAAATGACGGAGCCGGACACGGCCACTTCTAAAAAGGCCGCCACCGACAAGACGAGCGACAATACGACCGCCGGAACCGCGACAAGGTGGGCGCGGTCTTTAATGAGCCAGCCGGCCAGACCTAGGACGAGAAAGGCGGCCAACGGAAGGAGTGGGATGAGGGCGTACAGCATAAGTTCAGGAGCGGATAGCCGATGGCTGATAGCACGAGCTTCGTACTTCTGTCCGTGCCATTCGCCATTCGCTATAAACCATCTGCGAGTTGATTACCATTTCAACAGGTTGAATTCTTCTACGTTGATCGTGGATCTGGATCGGTGCAGGGCGATGATGATCGCCAGTCCGACTGCGACCTCCGCAGCGGCCACCGTGAGAGCAAAAAAGACGAATACTTGACCGCCGAGATCTTGAAGGTGGTCGGAAAACGCGACAAAGTTAATGTTGGTCGCGTTCAGCATCAGCTCCACCGACAGCAGAATGGCGATGATATTACGCCGGATGAGCACGCCCACAACGCCTGTCAGGAAGACGATGGCGCTCAAGATGAGATAGTAGGAGATGGGGATGGTCATGCGTCAACCGCCGTGTATGTCATGTGTTACGTGTCGTTTCCGCCGATGTCGCGTTTCGCGAGGACGATGGCGCCGATCATGGCCACCAAGAGAACCAAGGAGGCCACTTCGAAGGGGAATAAGTAGGTTGAAAAAAGTATCTTTCCGATGGCCAACGTATTGTCGGTGGTGATGGCATCATGCGGTTCGGACTGGAGCGATCGACTGCCAGGATCGGTCGCTCCCGCTCCGCCGGAGAGCAGCACGATGGACTCGATCAGCAGCGGGACACAGACAAATCCCGCGATCCGCCATTGACTATGATAACGGTCGTCCTGCTTGACGTTGAGTATCATGACGACGAACAGATACAGCACGAGAATGGCTCCGGCATAGACGATAATCTGCACGGCGGCAAGGAATTCGGCATGAAGCGTGATGAAGAGCCCAGCGACGTGGAAAAACATGACGAGTAAGGAAAGCGCGCTGTAGACGGGGTTTCTCAGCGCGACCACCAGCATGGAGGTCAGGGCAATCATCCCGGCGAAGTATCCAAAAAACAGCTGCGACATGAGACGGTTCCTGGGTTAGCGGGCGATCAAGGCCAGACTAACGCTACGCGGTTGCAGTCATCGCTCGTCCAATGAGGACTCTGTGAGAGTCAGTCCGGTTTGGGCGGCACGTGCTTGAATGCCACGTTGAAAAACGCGACGTTTGGATGTTGAAGTTCCAGGCGTTTTTCGCGGACTGGAAATGAGCGGTCGCCGATTGCGAGCAATTGTTGTTTGTTCAGGTGAAGCTGGCGCTTGTCGTATACCGCCCACTCGAATTCTCTCGTCATGCCCAGCGCATCGACAGGGCAGGCATCCACGCACATCCCACAGAACAAGCAACGGGTCATGTCCATGTAATATTCTTTAGAGTAACGCTTGGTCGGTTCACCAGGCACTTCGGCGCTGACGACCCGAATGACGCGAGACGGACAGGCTGCTTCACAGAGATCGCATCCCACACACTTCTCGGTTCCATCATCGTATCGGAGCAGCGCGAGCATGCCTCGATAATTGTCCGGCAGTGTGCGTTTTTCATGAGGGTATTGCACGGTCACGGGGCGGTAATGGAGCAGATGGGACAAGGTCGCCTTCATGCCGACGAGAATCTCGTAGAATGTGATCGTTTTGAACCATTCGTACAGGTTCGAACGCTTGGTGGTCGCCATAGATGCCATATAGGTCTCGTCCGCTACTTCATCTGTTGGTAGAAGAACACCGCCAGGGACGTCACGACGATGTTACCCAATGCAATGGGCAGCATCACCTTCCAGCCGAATCTCATCAACTGATCGTATCGCAGTCTCGGTAACGTGGCTCGAAGCCAGAAAAAGAGGAACAAGAACGAGTACGTCTTGACCGCAAACCACATGATGTTCTCGACCCAGGCCAAGGACGGCAAACCGATGAGCGTCATAATCGTTCCGGGGTACGGCGCATTCCATCCGCCGAGAAACAGCGCGGCGGCGACACAGGACACTAACACCATGTTGGCGTATTCGGCGAGGAAGAAGAATGCGAATCTGAGGCCGCTGTATTCAGTGAAGAAGCCGGCGACGAGCTCGCTCTCCGCCTCCGGTAGATCGAACGGGACCCGGTTGGTTTCAGCCACCGATGAGATCACGTAGACGACAAACGCAAAAATTTGCGGGGCCGGTAACGCGAAGAGATACCAATTCCAAAAGCCTCCGGCCTGGGCGTCGGTGATTTTCACAAGGCTGAGGGACCCGCTCAAAATCAACACGCCGACAATGGACAATCCGATGTTGAGCTCGTAACTGATGATCTGCGCCGCGGATCGTAGACCGCCGAGCAGCGAGTATTTGCTGTTGGAAGCCCATCCCCCCAGGATGATGCCGTAGGCCCCGAGCGAGGCGAACGCCAAGATGTACAGAATGCCGATATTGATGTCGCTGATCACGAACGGCCTGACGGTGATGCCGTTGATCTCAAATGTCTGGTTGGGACCCCAGGGAATCACGGCAAATCCGATGAATGCAGGAATTAAACAAAGAATCGGCGCAACGGTAAAAAGGAACTTGTTGGCGCCGGCAGGGATAATGTCTTCCTTAAAGAAGAGCTTGATGGCATCTGCAAACGGTTGGAGAATGCCGTAGGGTCCCACTTCCATCGGACCCATGCGGTCTTGCATCCAGCCCAAGACTTTTCGTTCCGCAAGAGTGAGGATGAGTACCGTGATGACCACGATGCCCATGACCGCGGCGATCTGGGTCAGGGAGATGGCGAGACGCAATCCGAATTCAGTCACAATGGGACTCCTCGATGAGTATAGTCATCTGTGATGAAAAACGTCATCACGCCACCTTCATGATGGATACAGTCGCTGTCCGGAACGACGGCACCTGGGTGATCGGATCGATGGCGCATTCAAATAATCGGACGGCGGTTTGACCGAAGTGATATGGGAACCATGCCGTTCCTTGTGGGACCCGCTCCATGATCTTGACCTCGGTCGTCATTTCCCCGGACGTGCTGGAGAGCCGGACCCGATCTCCATCCGACAAGGCAAAGCGCGCGGCGTCAAGCGGATTGATACGGAGCCGTCCGCTCCCTTCGACTTGTAACAACCCCTTCGATCGTGTGGATAATTTTCCAGAATGGAACAGGCTCTGTGCCAATTCCAGCCGCACGGTTCCATCCGGTCTGGACGCTCGCACTTTGGGTTGGTACCTCGTTGTGAGGTCACGCTGATAACCGACAGTGAGATAGCGATCCATGGCCGAACGATCAACTTTGGCCGGCAACGGTGTGGGGCCCAACGAGCCATAGTCGGGAATGAGGCTCCGAATTTCCTTGAGGATCTCTTTGCTTTCGGCATACTCCATCGGCGAGTCCAATAGGATTGAAAGCGCGGAAAAGACTTCCCAGTCAGGGCGGCTTTCTCCGACAGGCTCGATCGACGGACGAACGGCCTGGACATGTCCCTCGGTATTGGTAAACGTCCCATGTTTTTCCATGGAAGAAGCGACCGGCAACACGACGTGGGCCAAGGCGGCCGTCTCCGTTAAAAACAGCTCCTGGCACACCAAAAGATCGAGGTTGCGCAGTGATCGCTCGGCATGTATCGTCGCGGGGAGGCTTCCGACTGGATTTTCTCCGACGATGAACATGGCCTTGAGGGATCCCGTGTGGGCTCGATCCAACATCTCGATGAGGGACGCGCCTCTGTCTGTCGGAAGGTCGCCATTCCATTGCTTCGCGATCCGCTCGCGATCCGCGCCGCCGGCGACTGGGCGGACTCCGGGAAGAAATTCGGTGACGGTTCCCATTTCGACCGCGCCCTGATCGTTGTTTTCCTCAGCGAGCGGCGCAAAACCGCAGCCGGGACTATCCAACTTCCCTGTCAGAAGAAGCAAATCGAGGAGAGTCACACATCCGTTGTAGCCATGTTCGCTCCGCAGCAAGAGCTGTCCGGCCAAGATAACGACCCGGCGCGCTCCTGCGGCCACCTTGGCCGCCCTCATAAAAGAGTCCGGTTCGATTCCAGTTGCAGCCTGGAGGTCCTGCCAAGAGGTCTGTTGCAGCGCGCTCGTAACGGCGTTGAGATACGCCGGATGCCGTTGCGCGAGATCCGGCTGTGTCAAATTCTGTTCGACGACGGCCTTCACCAGGCCGAGGATGGCATGGTGCGTGTCGTCGGTCGGAATGCGGAAATGATGATGCGAGAGATTGGCGATATTGCTCATCGTGTCGACGACCGGTTCCAGCGATTCGATCGTCATCAGCGTCGCCCGGCGTTTCTTCACCGCCTCTTTGACTTTGAGGCCCGTGATGGGATTCGTCTCGGTAATGTTCGTGCCGACGAGGATCAGGACATCCGCATCCAGAATGTCATCGAAGGTGACGGTCCACCGATGCGTCCCCTGCACGAGTTGCATGGCATGCAGCCCGTTGACATGGCCATAGCGCGCGCTGCTGTCGATATTGTTGGTGCCGACGGCCATGCGGAGAAACTTCTGAAAAAGATACAAATCCTCGTTGGTGCAACGGCCCGAGATCAATCCTCCGAAGGTCTGCCCTCCATGCGCGGCTTTAATCTCGCCGACGCGGGCGGCGACGTATTCCAGCGCTTCTTCCCACGTCGTTTGCACAAGCACGCCGTCGCGCCGAATGAGCGGATGCGTGAGGCGATGGGGATCGGTGGCCGCATGGAATCCAAAAAACCCCCGAGCGCACAGGTCGCCGTTGTTGCGTCCCGCGCCATGCGCTGAGTTCACTTCAATGAGTTCCTGCCCCTTCGTCTGCACGGTGATCTGGCACCCATCGCCGCAGTAACCGCAGATGGTCTCGGCTCGTTTCAACATCCAGGGCCGATACTCGTACATGGACAGTCGGCTGGTAATCGCTCCGACCGGACAGATCTGAACGCAGCCTCCGCAGAACTCACAATCGAGCGGGTGAGAACCGAAGTACTTGATTTCGGTCATGGTGCCGCGACCGACCGGCGCCAACGCTTTGACGTCCATGACTTCATCGCAGTATCGGACACAACGGAGACACTGCACGCAGCGATTCATCTGCGTTTCGATGAGCGGACTGAAATACTCCTTTTGGAAGATGCGCTTGGTTTCAACGAACCGGCTGGCCGCCGTGTACTGGTGCGAAAAGTCTTGAAGGTCGCACTTTCCCCCTTGATCGCAGACCGGACAATCGAGCGGATGATTGGCCAGAATGAACTCGAGCACCGATTTATGGGCGTCGTCGACCACGGTGGTGGCGGTGCGTACGTTCATTCCTTCATCAACCGGCGTGCTGCAGGCCGTTTGAAGCTTGGGCATCTTTTCGATTTCAACCAGGCACATGCGACAATTGGCGTCCGGTTTGAGTTTCGGGTGATAGCAGAAATGCGGAATCATGACGCCGACGCGGCGGGCCGCTTCGATCACCAATGTCCCTTTCGGGACGTTGACCGTCATCCCGTCGATCGTGATGCGAACCATCTGCGGTGTAGTCTCAGGCATAGCTCAACGGTACGTCCAATGACCGGTTCTCAGTGCCGTCCTGCCGGCTCGAGCCGGATCAAATTCGCCACTTCGGCTTCGTTGATGAGGTCGACGTATTCTTGCCGCCAATGTTTCAGCGTGCTTTGGATCGGAGCGACTGCCGCGTCGCCGAAGGCACAGACCGTGCGGCCTGCGATGTTTTTGCATAGATCCGATAAGGTTTCAAGATCCTCCATCCGTCCGCGTCTCGCCAAAATTCTACGGAGCGTCTGCACAAGCCAAGAACTGCCTTCTCGGCAAGGACTGCACTTCCCACAGGACTCATGGTAGAAAAATTCCATCAGCCGAAGCGCAGCCCAGACTATGCTGGTGCCTTCTTCCATCACCGTCACGCCGCCGGATCCCAACATCGATCCCGCCGCCGCAACGTGTTCAAAATCCAGCTTCACGTCGAGATGGGCCGGCGTCAGAAACGGCGCCGAGGCTCCACCGGGAATAAAGGCTTTCATCGGTTTGTCGGACCGCATGCCGCCGGCATGTTCGTACACCAGTTCTCGGACCGTCATCCCCATCGGAATTTCATAATTGCCCGGTCGTTTGACATGCCCGCTGACACAGAAGACTCTGGTACCGGTGCTCTTCGGCGGCGAACCGATCGCCGCAAACCATTCGGGCCCTCGGTTGATGATATGGGGAAGGTTCGCCAACGTCTCCACGTTATTGACCACGGTCGGTTTATTGTAGAGTCCATGCGTGGCAGGAAACGGCGGCTTGACGCGGGGGAGTCCACGCTTGCCCTCGAGCGATTCCAAGAGGGCTGTTTCCTCGCCGCAGATATAGGCTCCCGCTCCCCGATGCACCCACACGTCCGCGTTGATGCCGGTGCCGAGAATGTTCTTTCCGATATACCCGGCGACTCGTGCCTCGCCGATGGCCTGTTCCAAGATTTTTGAACCCAGGACCATTTCCCCGCGGATATAGATATAGGCGGTTTCTGCCCCGATGGCGTAGCAGGCCAACACGATGCCTTCCAATACTTGATGGGGGTCCCGTTCCATGAGTTGACGATCCTTAAACGTACCGGGCTCGCTCTCGTCGGCGTTGCAGCAGAGATAACGGGGACCTTGATAGTCTTTGGGCAGAAATCCCCATTTCACACCGGTCGGGAAACCTGCGCCGCCTCGGCCTCGTAATCCGGACTTGCGGACCATTGCCGTCACATCCGGCGGAGCGATTTTCCCGAGCGTATTACGCAAGGCTTGATAGCCACCGGTCTTCTCATAGTCCGCCAGAGACCCGGTATATCCGGGCTGCATCATGTTTTTCAGAAGAATGAGTTCGTGTTGAGGCATATTGATGTGTGCCGTCTTTCGTTTAACGAATAACCATTAACGTTCAACATTCAATGGTTCCGGCCACATAAATGGCCCACTCTTCAGTGGACTGGTTCCTATCGATCGCAGATCCGCCAAAATTCGGTCTAGTTTGTTCTCGGTCAGCTGCTCATAGTAGTCATCGTTGATCTGCATCATGGGAGCGGTCCCGCACGCGGCCAAACATTCCACCACACTGAGGCTAAACAGTCCGTCTGCCGTCGATTCGCCTGGTGCAATTCTCAGTTTCGCTTTAATCCATTCAATGACGGTATCCGAGCCGACGAGAGCGCACATGAGGGATTTGCATACCTGAATATGGAATTTGCCCATCGGCTTCAGGTTGAACATCGTGTAAAAAGTGATCGTCTCATAGACTTGCGGAGGCGTCAGCTTGAGAAGATGCGCGATCTCGTGCATTGCCGACTCGGTCACATAGCCTTGATCACGCTGGGCGACATAGAGGAGCGGGATCAAGGCGGAACGCTTGACCGGGTAGCGGCTCAGAATTTCCTCGATTTCCTTTCCGTATTTGTCCTTCAGCACGTTTCCTCTCCAAATTCCTTTCCCGAGGCAGCGGCCAGGATGTTCCCAACTGCGCGCATTGGCCGAGCACGTCGTTTATATCCGCCAGCCCCGCGTCGCCAAGACTCCGCGTCACCCGAGCTTGCGCGGGCAGCGAGCACGGGAACATCCTGGCCGTCACGCCTCATCTATCGCACTCCCCCATGACCACATCGTAGGTCCCGAAAATCGTGATGATGTCGGAAATCAAATAGCCGCGCGCCATATGATCGAACGCGCCCATGTGGATGAAGGAGGGAGAACGAATTTTCAGCCGATAGGGACGGGGACTCCCGTCGCTGATGATAAAAAATCCCAATTCCCCCTTGGGCGCTTCAGTCGCGCAATAGCTTTCCCCCTTCGGCGGTTTGAACCCTTGGGTGAAGATGATGAAATGGTGAATCAAGCTCTCCATGTCGCGCATGACTTGCTGTTTCGGCGGCGGAATGTATTGCGGCATATCGGCGATGATCGGTCCGGGCGGCATCTGGTCGAGACATTGTGAAATGATCCGGGCGCTCTGACGCATCTCTTCGACGCGAATCCAATAGCGATCGTAGGTGTCGCCGTTTTTCCCGACCGGCACTTCCCAGTCCACCTTATTGTAAACCCCGTAGGGTTCGAGTTTGCGGACGTCATAGGCCACCCCGGATCCCCGCAACGCCGGGCCGGTCATGCCGAAATTGATCGCATCTTCTCCTGAAATGACGGCGACATGTTTCGTCCGGCCCAACCAAATCCGGTTGCCTGCGAGCAGTGAATCATACTCGTTCACCTTCTGCGGAAACGTTTCCAAGAATGTTTTGAGACGGGCCACCAATTCGGAAGTGAAGTCGCTGTCCACGCCGCCGATCCGATAATAATTCAAGGTCAGCCTGGCTCCGCACAGCCGTTCGAACATGTCGAGCAAGGTTTCCCGTTCACGAAACGTCCAGAAGAAGATCGTCATGGCCCCGATATCCAGCGCCTGAGCACCCAACCAGAACAGATGTCCCAGAATGCGCTGCATCTCCGCGACAATGGTGCGGATATACTCGGCTCGCTCGGGCACCGTGATACCGATGAGCTTTTCGACGGCGCGCACATAGGCATAATTGTTGGCCATCGCGCAGACATAGTCGAGCCGGTCGGTATGGGGAATGATCTGCATGTAGGCGAGACCCTCAGCCAGCTTCTCGACGCCTCGATGGAGGTACCCCAGATCCGGCGTCGCCTTGACGATCCGCTCTCCGTCCAGCTCGAGAACGACCCGCACCACGCCGTGCGTGCTCGGATGTTGTGGACCCATATTCAGCAATAATTCTTCCCGCCGGCTCGATGCATCTCCGGTCGGCTCGGAAAGGAACAACTTCTTCTCAGCCTCGGGGACCTCGCTTTCGATGTGCTCGACCGGCGGTTCATCGAGACGCGGGATAAAGTCGAACTGACTCCGCCATCCTCGACCTTCCGTCGGGAAGTCCTTCCGCAGCGGATATCCTTCCGCATAGTCTTCCGGCAGGAGAATGCGGCGTAGGTCCGGGTGGCCTGAAAACCGGATTCCCATCATGTCGTAGACTTCGCGTTCTAAGAAGGTCGCGCCTCGCCAGACGCTTGTGACTGAATCCAGCGATGGGTTGTCTTCGGTGACCCGCGTTTTCAGGCGAATTCGTCTACCGTGCGGGAGCGACAACAAGAGATAGATGACTTCAAATCGCTGCTGATCGGTTGGATAGTCGGCGGAGCAGATATCAGTGATATGGTCGAAACAAGCCTCCGGGTTGTCATGCAAAAAACGAGCGATCTCCAAGATCCTCGGTGCAGCGACATGAACGGTCGTTTCCGATCGGGCCGTGTCGACATCGACGGAGAGCACCCCCTCCGGAAACTTGTTGAGTAACGTTTCAATGAGAGATTGCATGGTTTTAGGGACCTGGTCACTCGTCACTGGTCAATTGACGGATGACCCATGACCAATAACTCCCTTCATTTCACGAACACTTTCTCTCGCTGGATCTTTTCCTGTAGCTTCAACAGTCCGTCCAGCAAGGCTTCCGGTCTCGGCGGACAGCCGGGCACATAGACATCAACCGGCACGATCTGATCTACACCCTGAACGACCGCATAGCTGTTGTAGTGATTGCCCGAAGTCGCGCACGAGCCCATAGAGATCACATATCGAGGCTCAGGCATTTGGTCGTAGATCCGTCGAATGACCGGCGCCATCTTGCGCGAAACCGTTCCTGCGACAATCATGAGATCGGATTGTCTGGGAGATGCGCGAAAGACACCGGCGCCGAAGCGGTCCAGGTCATATCGGGAGGAGACGCTGGCGATCATTTCAATGGCGCAGCAGGCCAACCCGAAAGTCATGGGCCACAATGCCGACTTTCTGGCCCAGTTGACGACCGCGTCCAGATTCGTCGTCACGATATTCGCGTCAAACTGTCGTTCTAGACTCACTTGTTTCCACATCCTTTTCTCAGATGAAGGACGGCAGAGCTGTCCTTCACTGCGCGCGTTTCTCACCCACCCCAACCCAGGTCGCGCCAAGACGCGACTTTTGCCCATGCGAGCACCGCTCACCGAATCCCAGTCTATTGTTCCTGTGTGTGCGGTGGGCAAGCACGAAGGATAGCCCATCGCCCTTCAATCCCACTCCAGCGCCCCTTTCTTCCATGCGTACCAGAACCCGACCACGAGGATGGCGATGAACAGGACCATCTCTACTAATCCAACCAGCCCAAGACTGTTGAATGCAACCGCCCAGGGATACATGAAGACAATCTCGATATCGAAGATTACAAACAGCATCGCGATGATGTAATACCGCATCGGAAACTGTACACGGGCGTCCTGAAAGAGTGGGCTTCCACTCTCATAAGGGGCCAGCTTTGCCCGATAGGGTTGGTGCGGACGGACAAACTTCCCGAGCAAAAGAATCAGCGTTCCGAGCGCGATGCCCACACCGATGAAGATGAGGATCGGAATATAGTTTTCCGGAACGGTTGAGCCGCCCATACAGACCTCAGAACATCTTGCTGAACGTCGATGATGCCGTCATGCGAATCCCTTACGCGGCTGATTGCGTTGTAAGCGCCGAACCAAAGAAAGGTTTGTACTGCAAGCCGTCGAGTTCAGGCTGCCGGATTCCCTTGTGTTGGATGAGGACCTTGAACGTCGTACCCATCCCGTTCGGTCTCAGCAAATGAATCGCCGCGTTGAACTGCGGACTGTCTTGCTCCAACTCCGCTATCATCTGTTCGACGCCGAGTCCCATGAGGAAACTCATTTGGTTCGTGAATCCGGTCATGTGGAGTTTTTGCTCTTCACCGGCCGCCGCCAAGCTCGAAAAATCTACATGGGCGGTCATGTCCTGCTCGCCCACGCGCAGAAATGGGTCTTCGTTTACAGATTGTTGGAAATAGCAAAGAAAGGTGCCGTGTTTTCGGGCGGACCGATAGAGGTCCTGTGCCGTGTGGCCGTAATCGATGGTGAGCACGAATCCACGATCCAGATGTTGAGCGACTTGCTTCATCCATTCCGATGCCCGGAGATTGATCTCGGTTCGATATCCTTCCGGCCAATCGGCGCTCACCGGGCGAAGCCGATGGACCACGGTGTCCGACGACAGCGGCATCAGATATTCAACGAATTTCCCGTCTCGATAGTCCACCCAGAGTTCCTCGATCCCCTTGGCCGTGACCTGAACGCGGTGGACCGGAAACGAGTCCACGAGTTCATTGCTGAAGAATAGTCCGGTCAGACCTTGAGGGGCCACATTCGCAAGGTCGTCCACCCATGTCAGTAGGGCTGCTCGATCCAGCCAAGGAGCCAGGCTCCTGCCCTGCAACTCACGCATGGCCGGACTTCGGTCTATCAGGACATATCGAAGATGCTGAAAAAAAGAATGATAGCGACCCTCGCATGTCGCCAGGATATGTTTCGCCAGCAAGCCTTTGCCGGGCCCCATTTCAACGATGGTAAAGGGATGGGGTTGGCCGAGTAATCGGTACATCTGTTCGGCTTGTTTGGCCAGAGCTTGCCCCAGAATAGGATGGACATCCGAACTCGTGTAAAAATCACCACGCTGGCCGATCCGTTCTTGCGGTGGTTCAGGGCTGCGCATGTAATAGCCGAATTGCGGGTGATACAGAGCCAACTCCATGAAACGAACAAACGGGATCGGGCCGGAAGCAGCGATCTCAGAGGCAATGGAAGCAACGAGTTCCGGATGCCCTGTGCTCACGGAAAGCTCCAATTCGCCACCCCAAGACAGAAAAAAGCGACACCCTTAGCTTATGGGCAACACTTGCCCATCGCCGGGTGTCAAAGGGAAATAGAGTAGCCTTCGGAAGTGCGTTGAGTCAAGGCGAGATCAGGAGGAACGGGCGACGATCAGTTCTCCTGTTGGGCTTCCACATATTCATTATATTCATTCGACGTTTTCGTGAAGTGTCAGACTTTCGGCATAGCAACAAGGTCGAGTCTCCCGGCTATTTTGACCAGATCAGGAAGAGAGTCGGCTTTCATCTTCTGCATTACCTTGCCTTGATGTGCCTTCACCGTGATTTTGCTGATGCCGAGCTCGCCCCCAATCTGTTTATTCAATAGGCCCGTAACCACTAACGCCATGACCTGCCGTTCACGCGGCGTAAGCGACGCATAACATTGCCGGAGCTCCTGTATCTCCGCTTCATGACCCAGAGCAAGGCGGCTGCGTTCGAGGGATTGCCGGATGGCGCCGAGCAGCACGTCATCCCTGAATGGTTTCGTTAAGAATTCGACCGCGCCGGTCTTCATGGCTTGGACCGTCATGAGTATGTCACCGTGCCCTGTCTGGTTGCCAGCCTTCGCAACGGATCAACAATTCCAGGGACTCGCGCACGGAGATGTCGTCATCAACGACAAAGACGATGGGTGTTGCGGGCGACATGGGTGGTGCCCCCAACTCATGGCCAAGTGCGTACGATGAAATCATATTATATCCTCTCCGGGTGGGAGTAGGCTATCGCTCAGCTGATGCTGAGGGCTGTCTTCAGCGCCGCAAGCAGAGCCGTATCGCTGAATGGCTTCAGCAGGAACTCTGCGGCTCCTTGTTCGAACGCTCGCGCGCGGACAGCCTCGTCCTTCTGACCAGTGATGAAAATGATCGGGATGGTGTGTCCATGAATCTTCAATTCATGTTGGAGATCGAGTCCAGTCATACCCGGCATGGCGATGTCGAGGATTAGACATTTGGTTTGACCAACGCTATCAAATGAGCAACCGCCTCGGACGATCGTTGACGCCGTTCATGGCATCCTGGCATTCAGGAGCAGATTCAAGACGACTTGCTGGAGCTGAACACGATCGCCCGTGACAAGGGGGAGCTCTCCGGCAAGTTCCGTTTGCACAATCACCCGGTTCTTCTGAAGTTCACCATGTAAGAGCGCAATCACCTCTCGTGTCGACTCATTGAGGTCCACCGATTCCGCTGTGGGCGCTCTCTTGCTAAAGAGCGCGCGCAATCGCGTGATCACCTCAGACGCACGGGTGCCGTCCCGCATCGTGCGCCGCACGGTTTCCCGCGCGCCGTCGAGGTTCGGGGGATCAGCACTGAGCATTCGCAGGCAGGTGCCGGCGTGAGTGATGATGCCCGTCAGCGGCTGGTTAAGCTCGTGCGCAATCGACGCGGATAGCTGCCCTATGGTCCCGATGCGGTTTGCGTGCGCCATTTCCATCTGAATCTCGTGGTATCGCCGCTCGCTTGCGCGAGCAGCTTCTTGTGCCTGTTTGCGATCACTGAGGTCAACGACGAAGGCGACACCCTCATTCTGCGCTCCATCGAAAATGGCCCCACCGACGAGTACAGGCACACGGGTACCGTCCTTCTTGAAGAACTCCTTCTCGTATGGTTGAACGATACCGCTTGCATGGAGTTCCACGATCCGTTGTTCGTCCGCTTCACGCCAGTCAGCGGGCGTCAATTCGTTCCAGCGCAGCCGACTCGCCAAGAGATCGTGCAGGAGATCGTGATGGGTATATCCTGTGATAGTGAGAAAGGCTTCATTGGCTTCCATGATACGACCGTCAAGATTCCAGATGAAGATGCCAATGATGTTGGAATCCACCAGCCGCCTAACCCGTGCCTCCCGCTCCTGGAGATCGTCATAGAGACGCGTGTTCTCCATTGAGATGGCCGCCTCCGAGGCAAGTAGCTTGAGGACGGCCATTCGAGCGGGTGTGAACGCGTGAGGCGTCAGGTTGTTCTCGAGGTAGAGCATGCCGAGCAATCGGGTCTGTCTCAGTATCGGCAGGCAGAGCACGGAGCGTGCATGGTGCTTGCGAATATACTCATCTGCGGCGAATGGATTCCGGCTGGACGCGTCATTCAAGAGAACGCCTTCTTTGGTCCGAAGGACATAGTGAAGAACCGCACTCGGCAGATCTGCGGCGGTTACGCGAGTGTGTCGCAGCTCTACCTTCACCCCACTGCTGCTGGTTGTGGCTTCAGCCTCGATCCGGTAGTCATCACCGTCCGGGAGAATCAACAGACCTCGTTGAGCCCCGGCGTGCTCGATGGCCGTGCGCATCAGCGTATCAATCAACTTCTCCAAAACGATCTCGCCTGACAGTGCCTCCGAGACCTTGATCACGGTTGCGAGATCAAGTTGTTCGACGGGTGCCAGGATCATGGTCGTTGAGTCGGACAGCGGCTTGTCCGCCCTGAGGTGGGGATAGAGCTGCTCCAGTTGGCGTACCTTTCCGTCAGCTTCCCAACAAAGGTAGCAGTAGCGCGCATCTCGCAGGTAGGTTGTCGCGATCTTCTCGAAACCGCGCGCCGCGTAGAAACGTCCCGCAAGCTCGTTGGCGATCGCCTCATTGTTGACAAAGCCGTTGCTGTGCGCCGACCGGATGGCCTGATCGTAGAGCTGCCCGGCCTCGAGCACGCGGCCTTCGATCCGAGCGATCTCCGCGCCGATCAGAGCGGCACGGTTTTCAAAATTCTCCGGGCAATTCTCTGCCCATATCTTGTGCTGTCTGTGGTGAACAGCCGGAGCCTCGACATGCCGATGTTGCGAGTCGTCCGTTGCCGAATCACAGGACGCAGCTCGCGAGAGTGCACTGTAAAAATGATATTCCGCCACATCGAAGAAGGAAGGCGATGTCCAGAGCAGGCGTTCTGCATTTAATGACGCCTCAATCGCGGAAGGGTAGTCTCCCGCAAAGAAACGCGCCTGTAACTTGCGGATCCAATACCAACACTCCGGCAGCGCTAAAACAGGTGCACTTGCCAAATGATGCTCGAACTGAAGCTCGTCGAAGCGCTGGCCATTGAACGAGCCGAATGTCGCCGTCAAGCCACGAAGCGTCCGGATGAGCCCGAGCTGCGCGGTGATGCAATCGATGACGAGAACGAAGCGGACGTTCGTCGCGAATTCGAGACCAGTCTCGGCTTCACGCTGCACCTCGGCTAAGGGGTCTCCCGCCGCGAGAAGATTTGTGTTCAAGGCAATGCGGCTGTATCCGGCATACGTGAGATCACCGACCCTGTTCGCGGCGTCGAAATAGTGATGCACGAGCTCTCGCCCTGTCTTGACGTGCTTCGTCCATGGGATGATAAGACATCCAAAACACATATAGGTGCGGGCTTGATAGCGACGCAATCCACGCGCTTCCACCAGATCGTAGCCAAGTTGGCCAAACCGGAATCCGGCCTGATAGTCCCCGAAATGAGGTCCAGCGAGCATACCCAACCATACATAGGCATAGCAGGATCCATCGCAGTTGCCGTGCTCCAAGCTGAGACTGACCGTTTGACAAAGCAGGAGAGCAAGAAATCCTCGAGCGGTATACAGCGCAGGTGTCACGACCTCAGTGAATACATCCAGAACATCAAGCAGTTCCGGATTGGTCATCAAGGGCAGGTCAACGAGGTCCTCGATTTGTCGGTTTCCCAGTAAAGACCAGATGTGGTCGTATTCTCGCGATACTTCCTCTTCAGTAGGGTGCGGAACCCAACCCGTGCCACGACCTCTCATGAATTCAAGAAAAACCTCCACGGCGCGGTCGCTGCGATCCACAGCTTGATAGAGCGTCAGGCGTAAACGTGTGACGAGAGCGATATCATGGGCGCTGTTCGCCCGGTCGACCAACATGGCAAGCCGCTTCTCGGCAGCAGCCATATCCGTGGTCAGTAATCGCACTCGGCCAAGAGATATTCGATCGAGAAGACAAGGTCGTAGTTATGGTTCCAGGTCTCTTCGGTCAACAAACCCCGTCCCGCGTGGAGGTACTTCAGCGCCGAGACATACGCCGTTGAGATCTTTGCGCGCCTGCCCGCAATGAAATTTAATTCCGCGATCCGTTCACGCTCTGTACTCGATGTGACCAGGTGACGACCACGGTTGAGTTGGTTGACGATCTCGAAGATCCCTTCCTCAAGTTTGTCTGGAGGCGTGTGTGATGCCAGCAACATGCCGATTCGGAGATGCATCTCTGCGCGCAATTCTTGTGGGATCAGAGAATACGCTGCTTCCTGAACGCGATCATGTAGGAAGTGATACGAATCTTTTGAGCGCAAAATAAAACCCGCCCCGACCGCTTCCGCCAGGTGGGCCTGCATCTGCTCCAGTGAGTCCTGACAGACCATACGTAGCATCGTGAACGCTGCGCTGTTGCCCAAGCAGGCAAGCGGCGAACATGGTCAGCACCACCACCGCTCCGAATACCACCGCTCCCGGTCCGGCCCTGATCATCGCCAGCGACTGAATCTGGACAAGCGCTGTGAGGATGGTCACGACGTAGATATCCAGCATCGACCAGCGACCGACATACTCCACCAGCCGGTAGAGCCTGGCGCGCTGGTGGGACTGCCAGGCGGATCGACGTTGAACAGAGATCAACAGGAACGCGAGCGCCAAGATTTTGAGGAGTGGGACGGCCACGCTGGCGAAGAAGACGACCACAGCGATCGGCCACGATCCAGAGGTCCAGAGGTAGGCGACGCCGCTCATAATCGTGTCGGTTTGCGTCCCAAAAAGAGAACCCGTTTCCATGACCGGCAAGACATTTGCCAGGATATACAGGATGCAGGCTGCGATCAGAAGGGCCCATGTCCGCCCGATACTGTCGGGTGTGCGCATGTAGAGGTCATTGCCACAGCGGGCACAGGCCAGCGCATCCATTGCCTGCGCTGGCCTGGACACAAGCCCGCAGGCGCGACACGCGTACAGGCCGCATCGGGCTGCCGTGATCGGGGCGGCCGTCATCGCGCGACCTCCTGCTCCCATAGGTCGCGCGGATTGAACGCCCCCGCTGCGGCGATGAGTAGAAGCACGCACCCGCCGAGGGCCCAGAGCGCGATTCCCGGGATGACCGTCGCAAAATGCATCAGCTTCACGGGCGAGACGAGAAGGCCCAGCATGAAGACCTCGACCATACTCCACGGTCGTACGGATTGAACCGCACGAAGCAAGGAAGAAAAGCCAAGCGGCATGCGCCCAAGGTACAGGGCCAGCAAGACATAGATCATGATGCCAAGATCGAGCGCGGGCATCAGCATAGTTGTCACTGAGACGAGCACGGCGACGGCTTCCATGTTCTGATGCCACAGCGCCTGCACCGCACCGTACAGAGTGGTGTCATATCGCTCACCCTGGATTGCCAGCACCACAATCGGGAAGAGGTTGGCAAGAATAAAGAGCACGAGGCTGGCGAGTGCATACGCAAGTCCCCGCTGGACGCTGTCCGGCTGATGGCGGTACAGCCTTGCACCACAGCGTCTACAACACGCCGTGCTACCCATAGGAAGCACGACCTTTCGCTGGAGAAGGTCGCATTCACCGCATGCGATAAGATGTGAATGCTGCGTCATCTGAGTTCCGACTGACTGCGTATCTCGTCGTCTCCTATGTGACCCCGTAAAGCAATTGGCAGTTTCGCACTCGTTAGCGAAGGAGAGAGCGCTGTCTCACGCCGAAGGCTAATTACTTCCTCAAGGTCAGCACGTATGAAGGCCGTTTTTCTGTACAACCTGTTCATATCCGACTTCCTCCTCTCTCGCCTCGCCCACCTACAATTCGATCTGTTCTGTGAAACCGGACTTGAATTCCTTGTACATGACCAACAACCGTCCCTGTTCGATCTTGAAAGGAAGGGCATCCAGATGGCGCGGTGCCGGGCCGGCCAATACCCGACCGCTGACATCGTACACACTACCGTGACAGGGACATTTGAACCTCCGGTCCATGGTATCCCAGTGATAGCCGCACCCTAAGTGTGTGCACATGGGGGAGAATACCGTCACCTGCCCGTCTGATTGCTTCACCGCCCAGACCGCTTTATGAGTCTTCGCCTCCCAATAGCCATCTCGAATGGTGGCGACATAGTCAAGCTGCTTGGGCTCGCCGGCTGCCAGCTCATCCATCCCACCAATTTCCACCCACGGCTTGTCGCGGCGCTTCAGAGCCGGCGAGATCACATACCCGACGAGCGGGATGGTGAGGCTCAAGCCGATCAGCCCGGCCGCCGCCTCAGTGACCCATTGAAAGAATTTCCGTCGCGTACCGACCGGAGTATAGAAACCGGGCGCATCCTGATCTTGTGGTTCCATAGCAACCATTCCCTCTCACTCCTTGCGAACAGTGGTACAGTCCATTTGTCAGACGACAGCTCATCCCAAGGGGCGGCGCGGATGTCGTCACTCGACTGGTTGGAGTTGTTGCCACAACTGGATGCCGGCTCGCAGCCGGTCCATCGCTGCAGTCACGGTTTCGCTTTCATTAAAAATCGCTGTGCCGGCCATGAGAACGTGAGATCCCGCGGCAACCGCCAATGGAGCCGTTGCCGCATTGATGCCTCCGTCCACCTCCACCTCGCAGCCTTGCGTGCGCTCATCAATCATCCCGCGCACACGCCGTATCTTGGGCAGTGTCGTGTGGATGAACTGCTGGTGTCCAAAGCCCGGGTTGACCGTCATGACCAGCACTTGATCGACGTCCTGAAGGATTTCGTCCAACACTGCCGCAGGGGTCGCCAGGTTGATGACCACTCCGGCACGTTTACCCAATGTCTTGATGCGTTGGATTGTGCGGTGCACATTGGCATTGCCTTCCCAGTGAACAAGGAAGGAATCCGGCCGGCCTCCACGAACTCGTCAAAGAACAGGTCCGGGGTCGAGATCATCAGATGGATCTCCAGAGGCAGGCGCGTCACCCGGCGAAGTGATTGAACAACCGACGGTCCCATCGAGAGGTTGGGCACGAAGTGTCCGTCCATCACGTCGATGTGGATGCGGTCGGCTCCAGCCTGCTCCGCCTCCGCCACCTGCTGGCCCAGATGGATGAAGTCAGCGGAGAGGATAGAAGGAGCAAGTTTCACGAGACCCTTGTCCATACCCCACATCCCTCTTGCTCACAATTCTCGGACCATTAGGTGGTCCGACCCCGTCATCCGATTTCCATGCGATGTTCCGATCATGGCCTACTTAGGTGTTGGACGCCTCAAAGATACGCTGAATAGATCGATCCAGCTGGGCGTTGAACTCAGCATCGGATTGCTGGGCCGACAGCCCTTCGACGAGCGCCCGCGAAAAGCTCGCTACGATGCCATGATTCCTGCGCAGGCGGTGGTCGGCTTCTTCCAGCCCATAACCGCCCGACAACGCCACCACCCTCAGGACATTGGGATGTCTGACGCAACCTGCGTAGAAGCCGTCTTGCTCAGGTAGTGAGAGCTTCAGCATGACCAACTGCCCAGTCGGCAGTTCCTTGAGCTTCTCGACAATGGCCGCCTTGAGCATCACCTCGGCTGTGACCTTTTCTGGGCAGTGAATGTCAACCTCTGGCTCGATGATCGGCAAGAGGCCGACGGCAAGGATCTGCGCGGCGAGCTCGAACTGCTGACTCACGATGCCCCTGATGCCGGCCGCATTGGCTTGCTTGATGAATGAACGCATCTTGGTTCCAAAGATGCCCGTTGCTTTGGCTTTATCGAGCAGCGCCGCAAGCGAGGGTATCGGCTTCATCAACTGGACCCCGTCCTTCTCAGGTGCAAGGCCTTTATCCACTTTCAGAAACGGCACAATCCGTTTCACGTTCCAAAGGTAGTCCACGGTAGGCCGCCTCTCGATGTCCCTGTCCATGGTGTCCTCGAACAGGATGGCGGCAATAATCCGCTTGCCGGTGAAGCTGGGGCTGGTCATGATGCGCGCGCGCATCTGATGCACGATCGCAAACATCTCTTCATCGTTGGACCACGCACCGTCGTTGATTCCGTAAAGACGCAGCGCGTCGGGCGTGCTGCCGCCGCTTTGATCCAGCGCCGCAATGAAGCCGGGGTGTGCCTTCATCTTCTGTCGTTGTTCATCAAAGCTGAGAGGTTTCATGATGCATCCTTCAGTTTCCTGTAACGACGAATCAGCTTGTTGCTGGAACTATCATGGTTGAGCGTAGGTTCTGTCTTGTTCTTGAGTTCCGGGATAATGCGCTGAGCTAACACTTTGCCTAGTTCGACCCCCCACTGGTCGAACGAGTCAATGTGCCAGATGACGCCTTGCGTAAAGACGCTGTGCTCATACAACGCGACGAGTGCCCCCAATGTTGCGGGAGTCAGCCGCTCCATCAGA
>Ga0134128_10000647_pt1 | contig 47597 bp, 38 predicted proteins | sample KB31754_FD_96462 | JGI IMG/M metagenome (GOLD analysis project Ga0134128, IMG submission 96462) | Terrestrial soil microbial communities with excess Nitrogen fertilizer from Kellogg Biological Station, Michigan, USA - KB3-175-4 | ecosystem: Environmental > Terrestrial > Soil > Unclassified ...
GGACGACCCGTGGCATAGCCCTTGCGGCCTTCGTCCCAGGCGGTGCCCGCGACGTCCAGGTGCGCCCGCCGCGTGGCTTCGGTGAAGCGCGACAGGAAACACGCCGCGGTGATCGCGCCTGCGCTTTTGCCGCCGATGTTGGCGATGTCGGCGAATGCCGATTCCAGTTGGTTGCGGTAGTCATCCCACAACGGCATGCGCCAGGCGCGATCCAGCGATTGCGTGCCGGCATCGAGCAATTCGTTCGCCAGCGCGTCATCGGTGCTGAACAGGCCACTCGCGTGTTTGCCCAGCGCGACCACGCAGGCGCCGGTGAGCGTGGCCGCATCCACCATCGCCTGCGGATCGAAACGCTTGGCGTAGGCCAGTGCATCGCACAGGATCAGCCGCCCTTCCGCATCAGTGTTGAGCACTTCCACGGTGAGACCGGACAACGTGGTCAGCACGTCACTCGGGCGATAACTCGCGCCGTCGGGCATGTTCTCCACCGCCGGCACCAGGCAGACAAGATTGATCGGCAGCTTCATTTCGACCGCGGCGAGAAACGCGCCCATCACGCCGGCCGCGCCGCACATGTCGTATTTCATTTCTTCCATGGAACCGGTCGGCTTCAGGTTCATGCCGCCGGTATCGAAGGTGACGCCCTTGCCGATCAGCGCGTACGGCCTGGCCTGGCCCGCGCCGTGGTACTGCAACACGATCAGCTTGGGCGGATTGGCCGCGCCCTGCGCCACCGCCAGCAGCGAACCCATGCCGAGCTCGCGCATCTGTTCGCGTTCCAGCACTTCAAGCCCGACCCCCGGATGGCCGTCGGCGATCTGCCGGGCGCTGTCGGCGAGATGGGCCGGCGTGCACAGGTTGGGCGGCAGGCAGCCGAGTTCGCGCGCAAACTCCACACCTTTGGCCGTAGCGCGCGCCTGCTTCAGCGCATCGCCGAAGTCGGTGGCGCCGGCGAATTCGACATGCTTCAAGTGTGCGCGATTGCCGTTGCCTGATTTGAGCGTCGCGGTATAACGGAAGGTGGCGTGATCGATGGCCAGCGCCGCGGTACGCACGCGCCAGGCGGCGTCATGCCCGCGCACCTCGAGTTCCGGCAGGAACACGGTCGCGCTGTCGATCGGCAAGTGCTTGAGCGCCTTGCCCGCCTCGTAACAGGCGCGTTGATACGCCAGCGCATCGAAATCGGCTTTCGCGCCCAGCCCGATCAGCAACACGCGCGGCGCACGCACGCCTGACACACCGTGCAACAGCAGCGAACTGCCGCCTTTGCAGGTCAGATCGCAGGCATCGCGCAAGCGCGTCAGCGCACCCTGGCTCGCGCGGTCAATGGTCGCCGCGGCGCCGGAGAAAGGCTGATCGAAAACGCCCACTACCACGCAGGGCGTATCAGCGGTCTCCACGGCCAGGCTGCTGGAACTGAACTCGAGCATGATGATCTTCCGGTGAAAGGATTGGGGTCTGTTCGCGGTGGGCTAAGCGAGCCGCGTTGCTTCCGCAGTGGCTGTCAGACAAGGCGCGCGCCGCCGCGCCATTCTATGGTCAAGGCGCGCAACACAGTATGGCGGCCGCTGCGGAGCAACCCTTCGGGCCGGGGTCCTTTGCCCGCATGGCTGTGTCATCGCTCGTCGAAGTATCGACATGCATCTTCCTCACTCTTCCCTTCCCTGCGGGCAAAGGACCGACGGCGTGGCCGTGTAGCCGACCGTGAACAGACCCGGGTCGGAACCGCTAAACTGCTGCGTTTTCCGATCCCAAAGCGGTCCAGTTTACTTCATGCAGCGCTTGTCCATCCTCGATCGCTATCTGCTGCGCGAACTGCTGATCGGCACGCTGGCGGCGACCGCCGTATTGCTGGTGATTTTCACCGGCGGCACTTTCGCCGACATCCTGAACAAGGTTGCCTCCGGCCGCCTGCCTGGCGAGATCATGTTCGAGGTGCTCGGATTGCACGTGGTGGATACGCTTTCCGCGCTGCTGCCGATGGCGATGTTTCTCGGCATGCTGCTGGCGCTCGGGCGCATGTATCGCGACAGCGAAATGTATGTGCTCTCCACCTCCGGCTTCGGTCCGCGCGGCTTGCTGCGTCCGGCCGCATTGCTTGCGGTCGGCTCGGCGGTGGTGATCGGTCTGATTTCGCTGTGGCTCGGGCCGCTCGCCACGCGCACGGCCGACGCCGAAGTCGAACGGGCCAATCGCTCGGTGATCGCGGCAGGCCTGGAGGCCGGGCGCTTCACCGAACTTCCGGGCAAGGGCGGCATCCTGTTCGTGGACAGCATGAGTCCCGATGGCACCAAACTGGGCAAGCTGTTCGTCGCCAGCGAGCGGCCGGGCACCGACAATGGCAAGCCGGTGACGCAACTCGACGTGATCACCGCCACCCACGGCGAGCTTTATCACGAGGGCACCGCCGACAATCGTTTCATCGCGCTGTTCGATGGGCATCGCTTCGACGACCATCTTGGCCACGACAACTGGCGGCTGATGAAATTCGCGCGCAACGATCTGTCCCTCTCCACGCCGGACAACAACGGCGACGAGGATGATCCCGAGCATTCGCGCGCGACGTCGTTGCTAGTCGGCGACAAGGATCCCGCCGCGCGCGCCGAACTGCAGTGGCGGATCGGCGCGCCGTTCGCCGCGCTGGTGCTCGGTCTGCTGGCCTTGCCGATGGCGCGCCAGAACACGCGCTCGTCCACGCTCGGACGGCTGCTGATCGCAGTGCTGGCTTATCTGGTGTTCGCCAATCTGTTGATCCTGGCTCGCACCTTCATCGCGCAAGGCAAAGCGCCGGCGGCGCTGGGCATGTGGTGGGTGCTGATCCCGGTGTTCGTGTTCTCGGCATGGTTGTTCGCGCGCCAGTACGCAGTGCGGCGCGTGCCGCGGGAGGTCTCGGCATGATCGCAATGGCCTGGCGGCGAATGCGGATCAAGCGCGCCGACCGGCTGATCTGGGGCGCGGTGCTGATGAGCCTGTTGCTGGCATGGCTGGTGATCGTCGGGCTGGACACCTTCATCAACTTCGCCAAGCAGGTCGGTGACATCGGCCGCAATGGCTACACACTCGGACAGGCGGTGGCGTATATCGCGCTGACCATTCCGCGCCGTGTGTACGACTGGTTCGTTTTCGGCGCGCTGATCGGCAGCCTGCTCGGCCTGGGCGCGCTGGGCGCCAGTGGCGAGCTGACCGCTCTGCGCGCTTCGGGCATGTCCAAGTTGCGCATCTGCCTGTCCGCCGCTGCGCTGGTACTGGTGCTGATGGTCGGCGTGTTCGTGCTGGGCGAGACCATTGCGCCCGCGGGCGAACAGCGTGCGCAGAACATCCAGTTGACGATGCGCTCGGGACACCTGGGGATGACCCAGCGCAGCGGATTGTGGGCCAAGGACGGCGACACCATCATCAATGCGAAAGCCGCGCTCGCCCGCGTGGTGGACGGATTGCCTAGCGTGGAACTGGCCGATGTGCGCGTGTTCGGGTTCAACGATGCCGGCGAGCTGACTTCCTTCCAATGGGCGAAAACCGCCACCCAAAAAGGCGGCCAGTGGGTCATGCACACGGTACGCAGCACCGCGATTTCGCCACAGGGTGCGCACAGCACGTTCGCGCAACAGCGCAGTTGGAAATCCGGGCTCGATCCGCAGGTGCTGCAACTGTCCGTGGTGCATCCGGAATATCTTTCGCTGAGAGATCTGCAACGCAATATCGAGTACCTGCGCAGCAATCAGCAGAATCCCGGCACCTACGCCAACGCGTTCTGGGCGCGCGCGCTGTATCCGCTCAACACCCTGGTGCTGGTGCTGTGTGCGCTGCCATTCGCGTTCGGCGCGTTGCGTTCCGGCGGCCTCGGACGACGACTGTTCATCGGCCTGCTGGTGGCGATCGCCTGGTTCTTTCTACAACGCGCGGTGGTCGGCTTGGGAACGGTGTTCGGCGTGCCTGCGCTGGCGGCAAACCTGACCCCTGCGTTGCTGCTGATCTGCGCGGCAGTGTGGTATTTCAGGAGGGTGTAGGGTCGAGCGTGCTCGCGACCGTCGCCTGCACGCAGGTTCCTACAACCGCACCATTCGCGTTCCACACACGCGATCGTGCAGCGCGCGCTTGTCGCGGTCGAACAACGCCCACCAGAAACCGATCCCGGCGACCGCCAGCGACAGCAGCGCCACGAAGAAACGCGCGAGCGCCCGTACCACGCCGACTTTCCCGCCGTCCTCGCGCAGCAACTTCAGGCGCCACGCGCGCATGCCGATGGTCGCACCGATCCGCGTCCATGAAATCAGGAAATACGCCGCGGTCACCGCGAGCAGCGCGATTTGCAGCCATAACCGTTGCGCCCACTGCGGGTGCGCCGGATCGTAATGCCCGCCGGCCGCGTACAGGCACACGAACACCGTGATCATCCACAGCGCGATCAGCGGAAACACGTCATAGACCAGTGCGGCGAGCCGGCGCCAGAGCGCCGCGGGCACCGGGTTTGTGATACCGGCGACTATTTTCTTTCCCCGCTCGCGGGGAAAGGTCGGGGTGGGGCGAGAGCTTGCCATGTACCTTCCGGAGTAACTGCTTGCGCGAAGCTTAGCAACGCGCAAGCATCGCACGATGCAAGCCGCCGTTGCCGAAATCACCCAGGGAATCGCCAGCTCCGACCACGCCGCGATCGAGGCTTTCCTCGAACGCATCTGGTCGCAGGACGGTCTGGCGGACCTCACTCTCACCGCGTACCGCAGCGATCTGCAATTGTGCGCAACCTGGCTGCGCACGCGCGGCACCTCGCTGACCGGCGCCAGTTACGAAAATCTTTCGCGCTATCTCGGCGAACGCCACGCCGGCAAGATCAAGGCGCGCAGCAACGCGCGCCTGCTGACCGTGTTGCGGCGTTTCTTTGCCGATTACGCGCGCACGCGTTCGGATTTCGACGATCCAACATTGTTGCTGGACGCGCCCAAGCTGCCGCGCAGCTTGCCGAAAGCGTTGTCGGAACGCGAGATCGAAGCACTCATCAATGCACCGGATATCGCAACGCCGTTGGGATTGCGCGACCGCGCGATGCTCGAACTGATGTATGCCTCCGGTCTGCGGGTGTCCGAGTTGACCACGCTGCCGCTCTCGGCGTTGAACCTGCGCCAGGGCGTGCTGCGCGTCACCGGCAAGGGCGGCAAGGATCGGCTGGTGCCGGTCGGCGAAAATGCGCTGGACTGGATCGCCCGCTATCTGAAAGATGCGCGTCCGGCGCTCGCCAAGGGTCGCACGCCGGAGGCGCTGTTCCTGACCAACCGCGCCGCGGGCATGACCAGGCAGATGGCCTGGACACTGATCAAGAAGCACGCGCTCAGCAGCGGCATTCCGGCCAAGAAGATTTCTCCGCACGTATTGCGCCACTCCTTCGCCACCCACCTGCTCAACCACGGTGCCGATCTGCGTGCGCTGCAGATGCTGCTCGGCCACAGCACGCTTTCGACCACGCAGATCTACACCCTGATCGCGAAGGAAAACCTGAAGCGGTTGCACGCAGAGCATCATCCGCGGGGGTGAGGACGCGCGTTTAGCCGATGCCTTGAATGGCATCGGCTGCGCGGCCGAACGCACGCACAGGGATGTGCGGGCCGGCGCCGAGCACCATGGACGGTTGCTTGCCGGCTTTTGCTCTGTTTTTGAACCGCTTTCCGCAATGAAGGCTCGCCCTCGCGTGCTAGCATCTCCGCGCCGCGAATACGTGCGGCTTCGAGTCCATCATGCCCAAGTTGCTCCCTGCCCTCCTCGCGATCGCACTGATCGCCAGCGCCTGTTCCGCTGGCGAAGCCCCCCACGCACCTTCCGCCAAGGCCATCGCCGCCGCCGCGACTTCGCCCTCAACCGGCATGTCGTCTCCAGCCACCGCCGCGCAGCCGGCGAGCACCATCGACGCGCCCAAGGCGGTACTGGACGCGATCCACAAACTTGCGCCGAAGGCGCAGATCCAGGCAGTAGACAAGGCACCGATCGCGAATCTTTATCAGGTTGTCGTGCAGGGCCAGGCCGTGTACGTCAGCGCCGACGGGCGTTACATGCTGCAGGGCAACGCCTATGATCTGAAAACGCGTACGGGACTCGTCGATGCGCGGCTGGATGAACTTCGCCGCGACGCGTTGGCGAAGATTCCGGAGTCGCGCATGATCCGCTACGCGCCGACGCATCCGAAATACACGGTGACGGTTTTCACCGACCTGGACTGCCCGTACTGCCGCGCGTTCCATGCGCAGATCGCCGAGTACAACAAGCTCGGCATCGCCGTGAACTATCTGTTCTGGCCGCGCTCGGGTCTGGACACGCCGTCCTACGACAAGGCGGTATCGGTGTGGTGTGCGGCCGATCGCAAGCGTGCGTTCACGCAAGCCAAGCACGGCATCGATCCGAAACCGGCGCATTGCGAAAACCCGGTCAAGCACGATTTCGAGCTGGGTGTGGATCTTGGCGTGGACGGAACGCCTTCGATCGTGGCAAGCAACGGCGCGATGCTCAACGGCTACGCCAATCCCATGCAGTTGCTGCAGTGGTTGAGTGAACCGCCCGGGCCGACGGACGGAGGATGAGGAGCAGTGCTTGCGGCATGCCTTGAATGGCATGTCGCGCCGCTCCGCACGCCTGGGGCAGGATGCCGCCTGTCGGGTTGCAGATGAGCCCAGGACGCGCGAATTCAGCAACGGCGACTCCAACGCAAAAGGGCGACTGCTATTTGCGCCCAGGGCGAAAACTTCGCCCGCTGCTACAATAGCTGGCCTTGTCCCCGGCAATCTTCCGATTCCCATGATCGTCCTCGACGGGCGCTCCGCCCTGTCGCCGTTTCGTCTGGATCGTCTGAACGAGCGCCTGGCCACGGTGGCGCGCGGCGCTCGCGTGCGCGGCGCGCGCTTCGTCTACTTCGCCGACGCGGAACGCGCGCTGGATCCGGTTCAACACCAACGTGTGGCCGAAGTGCTCGACGCCGGCGAAGGCGCGCCGGCCGATGCCACGCTGTGGGTGGTGCCGCGGCTCGGTACGCTGTCGCCCTGGTCGTCCAAGGCCTCCGACATTCTGCACGACATCGGCTTGCCGGTGCGACGGGTCGAGCGTGGCACCGCGTTCGTGATCGAGGGTATCGCGGCGCACCAGGATGCGACGGGTTTCAACGCGGTCGCCGCGGCGCTGCACGACCCGATGACGCAGTCGGTGCTGACCACGCTCGACGAAGCGCAGAGCCTGTTGCTCGCGGGACGACCGGGCGCGCTGCGCACAATTGTCCTCGGCGCCGATCCGCGCGCCGCGCTGCAAGCGGCGAACATCGAACTCGGCCTGGCACTGGCGGTGGATGAAGTCGAATACCTGATCACCCACTACGTCGCGTTGCAACGCGACCCCACCGACGCGGAACTGGTGATGTTCGCACAGGCCAATTCCGAACATTGCCGGCACAAGATTTTCAACGCGCAGTTCACGGTGGATGGCCAGCCGCAGGATGCCACGCTGTTCGGCATGATCCGCCACACCCACAAGGTATCGCCCGCGCATACGTTGTCGGCTTACAGCGACAACGCGGCCGTGATCGAGGGCTCGCCCGGGGCGCGCTTCTTCGCCGACGCCGACGGCGTGTGGCGCCCGCACGAGGAAGCGATTCCGTACGCGATCAAGGTTGAAACGCACAACCACCCCACCGCGATCGCACCATGGCCGGGCGCGGCGACCGGCGCCGGCGGCGAAATCCGCGACGAGGGCGCGGTCGGGCGCGGCGGCAAACCCAAGGCCGGCCTGGCCGGATTTTCCGTATCGCACCTGCGCATTCCGAACCTGCCGCGGCCCTGGGAAAACACCCGCCCACTTCCCGGCCGTTTCGCGACCGCGTTCGAAATCATGCGCGACGGCCCGCTCGGCGCCGCCGCGTTCAACAACGAATTTGGCCGACCGTGTCTGGGCGGATATTTCCGCAGCTTCGAGCAGGAAACCGGTGAAGCCGGGGTGCGCCGCGGCTATGACAAGCCGATCATGATCGCAGGCGGCGTGGCCAGCGTGCGGCCGATGCATGTGCGCAAGCACAAGCTTGCGCCGGGCGACGCGGTGATCGTGCTGGGCGGCCCGGCGATGTTGATCGGCCTCGGCGGCGGCGCGGCCTCCTCCATGGCGGGCGGTGCTTCCAGCGCGCAACTGGATTTCGCATCCGTGCAGCGTGACAACGCCGAGATGCAGCGTCGCTGCCAGGAAGTCATCGATACCTGTTGCGCACTGGGCGACGCCAATCCGATCGTCGCGATCCATGACGTCGGCGCCGGCGGATTATCCAACGCGATCCCGGAACTGCTGCACGACTCGGGCGTGGGTGGTGCGATCGAGCTGGACCGGATTCCTCGCGACGATCCGCATCTCTCGCCGATGCAGTTGTGGTGCAATGAATCGCAGGAACGCTACGTGCTCGGCCTGCGACCGGACGATCTGGCCGCGTTCGAGAAGATCTGCGAGCGCGAGCGCTGCCCATTCTCCGTGGTAGGGCACGCGACGGAAGCGGAGCGGTTGCTGGTCACGACCGAACAGCGGGATCAGGTATCGGGGAGCGAGGACCAAAAGATCGTGGACTCCGCCGGTTCCCGATCCGCGATCATCGACCTTCCCCTCGACATGCTGCTTGGCAAGCCGCCGCGCATGCAGCGCAAGGCGACCCGCTTCAAGCCTCGCCTGGAAGTGGTGCCGGATCTGTCCGGCATCGGCCTCGACGAAGCCGTGCAGCGCGTGTTGCGCCTGCCCGGCGTGGGCAGCAAGAGTTTTCTGATCACCATCGGCGATCGCAGCGTCGGCGGCTTGTGTTCGCGCGATCCGATGGTCGGCCCATGGCAGGTGCCGGTTGCCGATTGCGCCGTCACGCTGAACGATTTCGAAGGTTACGCGGGCGAGGCGATGGCGATGGCCGAGCGCGCCCCGGTGGCGCTGCTGGACTCGGCCGCGGCCGCGCGGCTCGCCGTGGGCGAAGCCATCACCAATCTGCTCGCGGCGCCGGTGGCGCTGGACGAAATCCGCCTCTCGGCCAACTGGATGGCGGCCAGCGGACACGCGGGCGAAGATGCCGCGCTATTCGACGCGGTGCGCGCGGTCGGCGAGCAGTTGTGTCCGGCATTGGATATTTCGATTCCGGTCGGCAAGGATTCGCTATCCATGCAAACCGTCTGGCACGACGGCGAACGCGAACAGCGCACGCTCGCGCCGGTCACGCTGATCGTCACTGCGTTCGCGCGTGCGAGCGATGCGCGGCGCACGCTGACGCCGCGCCTCAAACTGGATCGCGGCGATTCGGAATTGTGGCTGCTCGATCTGGGCGCCGGCCGCGACCGGCTGGCCGGTTCCGCCTTGACGCAGGCATTCAATCGCGGCGGTGGCGTGCCGCCGGATCTGGACAACCCGCAGCGCTTGAAATCGCTGTTCGCGCTGATCCGTGAAGCCGAAGCCGCGGGCTTGCTGCTCGCCTACCACGACCGTTCCGACGGCGGCGCGATCGTGACGCTTCTGGAGATGGCATTCGCAGGCCACTGCGGTTTGGAAATCCGTCTCGACGGCTGGGCGGAGAACACATTGCGCGGCCTGTTCAACGAGGAACTGGGCGCGGTCGTGCAGGTGCGCAGCGCCGACCGCGATGCGTTCATGGCGCTGGTGGCGAAACACGGGCTGGCATCCATGTGTCACGCGATCGGCCGGCCCAAGCCCAAGCTCGGCATCAAGTTGTTCGTCGGCGACGAGACCTTGAGCAAGTGGAACTGGACGCAGTTGTTCGCCGCCTGGACCGAAACCAGCCACGCGATGCAGCGCCTGCGCGACAATCCTGCCAGCGCCGATGCCGAACGCGGCTGGCGGATCAGCGACGATGATCCGGGCATCTCCCCAAAGCTCAGCTTCGAACCGGGTGAGGACATCGCCGCGCCTTACATCGCGCGCGGCGCGCGCCCGCGCGTGGCAGTCCTGCGCGAGCAGGGCGTCAACGGCCAGGTCGAGATGGCGGCGGCATTTACCCGCGCCGGCTTCGAGGCGGTGGACGTGCACATGAGCGATCTCGCCGCCGGTCGCCACAAGCTTGCCGATTTCCGCGGGGTCGCCGCGTGCGGCGGATTTTCCTACGGCGATGTGCTGGGTGCCGGACGCGGCTGGGCCGCATCCATTCTCTATCACGACAAGTTGCGCGAGCAGTTCACGGCATTTTTTGCCGACGCCAACACCTTCGCGCTGGGCCTGTGCAATGGTTGCCAGATGCTGTCGCACCTGAAGGGGATCATTCCCGGCGCGAACCACTGGCCGGGCTTCGAGCGCAACGCGTCCGAACAATACGAGGCCCGCTTCGTCACCGTCGAGGTGATGGAATCGCCTTCGATATTCTTCCGCGGCATGGCCGGTTCGCGTATTCCGATCGTCACCGCGCACGGCGAAGGTCGCGCAGTATTCGCGCGCGACGCCAAGCCGAACAAGGCCGGCGCCTGCCTGCGCTTCGTGGATAATCGCGGCAAGCCGACCGAAAATTTCCCGCTGAATCCGAACGGTTCGCCCGACGGGCTTACCGGTTTCACCGCCGCGGAAGGCCGCGTCACCATTCTGATGCCGCATCCGGAGCGCGTGTTCCGCAGCGTGCAGATGAGCTGGAAGCCGCTGGGCTGGGGCGAGGATTCGCCGTGGATGCGAATTTTCCGAAACGCTCGCGTCTTCGTGGGCTGACATGCAAGCGCTTTCGCAAGCGCGCGAAGCCGGCCTGAGCGAAACCAATCGTCGCTTCTACGATGGCCTGTGGGCGGGCGCAAGGCTCGTCGAGCCACAGCGGTTCAACACCTGGCCGCTGGTGTCGGAACTCTGCGCGCAATCGGGGCGCAGGCTGGAAATCGCGCCCGGCTTGCGTCCACGCCTGCCGCTGCAAGACACCGTATTCCTTGATCTCAGCGCACCGGCGCTGCATGGCTTGCGGACGCGTGGCGCGCATGCGATGCGCGGGTCGATCGGCGCGCTGCCGTTTGCCGCGCGCAGTTTCGATCTGGTCTGCGCGTTCGATATCGTCGAGCATGTCGCCGATGACGACGGCGCGTTTTCGGAACTGGCACGGGTAACCGCACCGGATGCAACGCTGTTGCTGTCGGTGCCGCTGCATCCGCAAGCCTGGAATGCGTTCGACGAATTCGTGGGCCATTGTCGTCGCTACGAGCCTGCGGCGATCGTGAGCAGCCTCGCCACGCACGGCTTCAGGATCGACCGCAGCGCCGTTTACGGGATGCAACCCGGATCTTCGGTCCTGCTGGATCTCGGCATGTGGTTTCTGCGCCGCCATCCGCGCACGGCGATGACCTGGTACAACCGCATGCTGATGCCCATCGGGCTGCGCGCGCAGAAGCCGTTGCGGCTGGTGGATGGCATGATTGACGCGCACGGCGTGGACGAAGTGCTGCTGGTGTGTCGCAAGAGCTAGTCGCGCGCGGGGCGCTCCTGCAAAGCGGCCGTTGTAGGAGCCTGCTTGCAGGCGACCGCCCTCGCGATCATGTAGCCGCGCGCGCCAGCTCGCTGCGTGCCGCGATGAAACGCAGACAGGCTTCGGCCGGCAGCGGCATGGACAGCCAGTAACCCTGGATCTCATCGCAACCTTGCGCGCGCAGGAACGCCAGTTGTTCCGGCGTTTCCACGCCCTCCGCGATCACATTCAGATCCAGCGAGTGCGCCATGGTGATGATGGTCGAGGTGATCGCCGCATCGTCCGGATCAATGGTGACGTCGCCGACGAATTCCTGATCGATCTTGAGCGTGTCGATCGGCAGGCGTTTGAGGTAAGCCAGCGACGAATAGCCGGTGCCGAAATCGTCGATCGCCACCCGCACGCCGATCGATTTCAACTCGCCCAGGATGCGCACCGACTGCTCGGCGTTGGCCATGACCATGCTCTCGGTCAGTTCCAGCTCAAGCTGATCCGGCGCGATATCGAACTCGGCCAGAATCTCGCACATGCGCAGGGTGAGTTCCGGGCGCTCGAGTTGCGCGGCGGAAAGATTGACCGCCATCGACAACCCGCGCAGACCGGCTTCGCGAAAATCCCTCAGCGCGGCGCACGCATTCACCAGCACGAACTCGCCGATCTCGTTGATGAGGCCGATTTCCTCCGCCAGTGGTATGAACACCGCCGGAGGAATCGCACCGAGCTCGGCGTTGTTCCAGCGCAACAGCGCTTCGCAGCCGGTGATGCGGCCGTTGCCGATCGCCATTTTCGGTTGATACACCACCGCGAACTCGTGTCGCTCCAGCGCGCGTCGCAATGCCGCGATCATGCGCGCGCGGTCGCGCGCCAGCGTATCCATGCGCGCCTGATACACGGTATAGGTATTGCGGCCGCGTTCCTTGGCCTGATACATCGCGGTATCGGCGTACTTCAGCAGATCGGTCGGTACCTGCCCGTGATCGGGATACATCGCGATGCCGATCGAAGGCGAGATCACCGCCTCCTGCGCGCCACCCATGCCCAGCGGCGACTGGAATGCCTCGATCAGGCGCTGCGCCATGTCCTCCGCATCGCGCACGCCCACCACTTCCTCGAGGATTACGGTGAACTCGTCGCCACCCAGCCGCGCGACCGTATCGCGCTCGCGCACAACTTGGCGCAGCCGCGCACCGGCGGCTTTCAGCATGCGGTCGCCGGCAGCGTGTCCCATCGAATCGTTGACGTGCTTGAAGCGATCGAGATCGATGAACAGCACCGCGACTTTATGGTTGCCTCGGCGCGCATTGATGATCGCGTGGCCGAGCCGTTCACCCAGCAACGTGCGGTTCGGCAGGCCGGTCAGGGTGTCGTAATTGGCCAGATAACGCAGCTCCTGCTCGACCCGCTTGCGGTCGGTGATGTCGGTCAGCACGCATACGATGTGCGTGGGTTGGCCGCTGCTGTCGCGCACTTCGTTGATCTCGATCCAGCACAGGAACTCCTCGCCATCCTTGCGCCGCTGCCACATCTCGCCGCGCCAGTGGCCCGACTCGGCCAGCACCTGGCGCATGTGGCGATAAATCTCCGGCGCATGTTGTCTGCAATTGAGCAGTGCCGCGTCGCGGCCCATCACCTCGTCTTCGGCATAGCCGGTCATGCGGGTGAAAGCGGGATTGACCGAGATGAAGCGGAAATGCAGATCGGTAACGGTCACGGCTTCCGTCATGCTGCGGATCACCTCCGCGGCGATGCGGCGATCGCGCTCGGCGGCACGCAGCGCGCTGATATCGCGCGCGGTGCCGCAGATGCGCGCCGGTTTGCCGGCTTCGTCGCGCTCGACGATCTTGCCGCGCGAGATCACCCACACCCAGTCGCCGCGGGTATTCATCAGCCGATGCTCGGCCTCGAAATGATCGCTGTTGCCGGTCACGTGCTCGGCCAGCGCGTGCTCGACGCGCTCAAGGTCGTCGGGATGCACCGCGAAATTGCGCCAGTCGTCGATGGCGATGCTCTCTTCGCGATGGCCGCCGGGCAAGCTGTCGGCGCCGAGCCGGAACATCATCCCGGCTTGCAGATCCCAATCCCAGAATTCGTCACCGGAGCCCCACAAGGCCAGCCGCAGGCGATCCTCGCGCAATCGCAATTGCTTCTGATGATGCAATTCTTCGAGGCGCTTGCCGCGCCAGCCCAGCAACAGCACCAACACGATCAACGCCAGCACCGCCGCATACAGCGCGCGCATCGCCAAGCTCGACCACCAGTACGCCTGCACCCGCAGCGGCAGCACCGCCGCCGCACCGTAGGCGCCGTTGCGACTGCGGCCCTGCACTTCCAGCCGGTAATCGCCGGCTTCGAGATTGGTCCAGGTCGCGGTGTGGCGCGTGTCGATGTCGAGCCAGTTGTCGTCGTAGCCGACCAGCCGGTAGCGGAAGTGGTTGCGCAGCGGCGCGGCGTAATCGAGCGCGGCGAAATCCGCATGCAGGCTGCGCGCGCTGGCCGGCACGCGCAGCATCGGGTCGCCCGGTGCGGGCACCGGCGCGTTCTGCCCGCCGATGCGAAGGCCGGTGATGACCACCGGTGGACGGAAGCTGCTCGACTTCAGCGCGGCGGTGTCGAGCACGTCGAAACCGTGCACGCCGCCGAACGCCAGCCGCCCGTCATGCAACGCAAGACAGGCGCCGGCGTCATATTCATCGCCCTGCAGACCATCGCTGGAGCGGTACGCGCGCACGTTGCCGTCGCGCGGATCGAGCCTGCCGATGCCGAGATTGGTACTGAACCAGATGTCGCCGCGCGCGTCTTCCAGCATGCAATACATGGTGGCGTCGGGCAGGCCTTGTGCCAGGCCATAGCGGCGAAAGTGCGCGCCGGCGTCATCGATCCACAGCAGGCGATCCAGCCCCGAAAGCGTGCCGACCCACACCGTCGCATCCTTGCCGACCATCACATCCGCGACGGTGTGGCCGGAGAGCGAATCGGAACGGCCCGGCTGCTCGCGGAAACTGCGCACCTTCTGGGCGACCGGGTCGACCAACGACAATCCATCCACGGTGCCGGCCCAGATTCGGCCGAGGCGGTCTTCCGCCAAAGTCAAGATGAGGTCGCTGGCCAGCGCATCCGCCGCGCCGGCGCGCGCGCGATAGTGATGGACCAAATTGCCGTCGCGGTACTGCAGCAGGCCATCTTCATACTGCGCCAACCACAAGTCGCCGTTGCGCGCGCGCAGCAACGCGCGAATATCCGGCGCACTCTGGATCGCGCCGTCATCGCCAGGCAGGCTCAGCAACGTCGCGCGTTGTGCTTTGGGATCGAAACTCAGCAGGCCGTGGCTGCTGGCAAGCAACAGATGGCCTTGCGCATCCGGCACGATCGCGTACACGCGCAAGGGCGAGCGGCTATCGGCCGGCGCCGGGCTGGGTTCCGCCTTTCCGGCTTTCCCGATATTAGATCGCGCGGGCGTGAGTGCGCGCGCCAGCACGTCGCCGAAGCTTTCGAAGGTTCCGCTGGCGGGAATGTAATGGACCAGCGCATCGCCGACCGCACCCAGCCAGAGACTGCCGTCGGGCGCTTCATAGAACGTGCGCAGATGATTGCCGCCGGAGGCGTCGGCGTTTGGCGCGAGATTGACGATGGTGTGAAAGGGCGCGCCGTCCGGATCGGTCCAGGCCACCCCGTGTGCTTCGGTGCCGACCCACAGCAGGCCGGAGCGATCGATGAACAGATCGTCGATCGCTCCTTCCGGCAGACTGCCGGCGATGTCCACGCGCGGTGGGGCCACCGCCGTTGTCGTGCCGTCGATATTCACCCGCAGCAGGCCCGCGCCGTCCAGGCTCAGCCACAGGCGTCCTGCATGATCCTCGATGATATGGGTGACACGCGCGCCCAGGCCGGGCAACGGCAGCCGCGTCAATGCGCCGCTGGAGCGATCCAGCCGGGCCAGACCGTTACGGTCGCCCAGCAGCAGGCGCCCGCGCTGATCGCAATACAAGGCGTTGACCGGATCAGCGGGATTGGCCAGCTCGCGCGTGTGCGAGGCGTTGTCGGCCAGCGCCAACACGGTATGCACAGTCGCCGCATACACCGCGCCATCCGGGCAGTGTGCGAACATCGTCACCACCGAATCGCCATCGCCGGAACTCCAGAGCCGTCGCGGCGTCGCGCCGGACCCGCCGAGCCGCTCGATCCCGCGCGCACCGGCAACCAGCAGCGCGTGATCGGGCAACGCTTGCAAGGCGTATACGTGCGAATCCGGCGCGATTGTCGTACGCGGCAGCGGCAGCACGCGGTCGTGGTCCGGGTCGAACAGCACCAGCCCACCACTGTTGCTGCCGACCCACAGCTTGCCGTCCCCGGCATCGGCCAGCGCCGTGATCAAATTGTCCGGCAGGCTGTCGGTGCGGTCGGGGTCGTGCTGAAAGCGCTGCAGGTTGTAACCGTCGTAGCGATGCAGGCCACCCTGGGTGGCCACCCAGATGTAGCCGCGCGAATCCTGCACAATCACGCCGACGCTGTTCTGCGCCAGGCCGCTGCCGCTATCCAGCCGCTGGAAATAGAAATCACGTTCGTAGGCCTGCGCCGCCATCGCGCACAACAGCAGCGCGAATGCGATCAGCAGGCGCAGCAGGAAGCGCCCGAGTGGACGGCTTTCCCGGCTCGGTGACGGGCGGACGTGATGCATGCTCAGACAAATTCCCCTCTCGCAGCGAGTGTAACCGAGAGCTCCGGCGCTGGCTGCTAGAATCCTGCCGCAACCGGAGATTCAAAGCCATGCCGGAACACGCATCCACCGATCACGCCGAGCTCGCCGCCGCGCTGTCTGCAATGCGGCTGGGGGTCGGCGCGTCGGAACTTCACGGGTCACTCTGCGGGTACCTGTGCGGTGGCGGCGATGCCGGCCCAAAGGCGTTTCTCTCCGCGCTGGAACTGCAAGGCAATGATGCGCACCCCGATGAGGCGACTCAAGCGCTGCTCGCGGAGATGTACGCGGAGACCCGCGTGCAGTTGGAAGATCCGGAGCTCGGCTTCCAGCCCCTGCTGCCGGATGGCTCGCACCCGCTGGCCGAACGCGGCGATGCGCTGGTGGAGTGGTGCCGCGGCTTCCTCGGCGGTTTGGGGCTGGGCGGCTTCGGCGGCCGGCGCCGGCTGTCGGAAGAAGGTTCGGAAATCCTCCACGATCTGGATGCGATTGCCGCCGCCCATTTTTCCTACGACAACGAAGATGATGAAACTTCCTTGACGGAGGTATTCGAATTCGTGCGCATCAGCGTGCTGTTGGTGTACGCGGAAATGCGTGATGATCCGGGCGAGCGCCTGCACTGATGTGCGATTTACCCTGTGGGTGGGCAAGCGTCGGCCCTTCCGGACTCGCAAAGAGAACATGATTGCTTCCGCTGAATTCGCGCAGCGCCGGCGAACCCTGATGCGCATGGCCGGCGACTCGGCGGCGATCATCGTGGCGGCCGCGCCCGAGCGCATGCGCAATGCCGATCTGGCGTGGCCATATCGACAGGATTCCGATTTCCATTATCTCAGCGGCTTTCCGGAACCCGACGCGGTGCTGGCCTTGTTGCCGGGCCGGCGAGCCGGCGAGACCGTGCTGTTCTGCCGCGAACGCGACGCCGAGGCCGAACGCATGCACGGCGCGCGCATCGGCCCGGAAGGCGCGGTCGAACGCTTCGGGCTGCAGGATGCATTTCCGGTAGAGGACATCGACGACATCCTGCCCGGCATGCTGGAAGGCCGCGAGCGGCTGTACTGCCACTTCGGCAGCGAGCCGGAATTCGACGCGCGCCTGTTGCGCTGGATGCGGCGCCTGCGCTCGGCGCGTGGTGGTGGCGTGGTGCCCAGGGAGTTCACCGCGCTCGGGCATCTGTTGCACGACCTGCGCCTGTACAAATCGCCGGCGGAACTGAAGCTGATGCGCGAAGCGGCCAGCATCGCGGTCGAGGCGCAACGCGCGGCGATGCAGGCGGCTGTTCCGGGCCGCGGCGAGTTCGAGGTGGAAGCCGCGTTGCTGCACGCGATGCGGGCGCGCGGCGCGGTGCCATCCTACCCGCCGATCGTGGCCGCCGGCGCCAACGCCTGCGTGATGCACTATCAGGGAAATCGCGCGCGCCTCAAGCGCGGCGACCTGCTGCTGGTGGATGCCGGCGCGGAAGTGGAATGCTATGCCTCCGATGTCACCCGCACCTTTCCGATCGGCGCGAAGTTTTCGCGCGAGCAGCGTGCGCTGTATGAGATCGTGCTGGATGCGCAGCGCGCAGCGATCAACGAGGTGCGTGCCAGTCGCTCCTGGGATGCCGTGCACAGCGCGGCCACGACGGTAATCGTGGAAGGCCTGTGCACGCTGAAGTTGTTGCGCGGCAGCGCGCGTGCAGCACTGCTCTCCGGCGACTACAAGCGATTTTTTCCGCACAAGACCGGCCACTGGATCGGGCTGGACGTCCACGATGTCGGCGACTACCACGTCGATGGCGAACCGCGTTTGCTGGAAGTGGGCATGGTGCTCACGGTGGAACCGGGCATTTACATCGCGCCGGATGACAGCACGGTGCCTGCGCGCTGGCGCGGAATCGGCATCCGCATCGAGGACGATGTCGTGGTGACCGCGCGGAACCCCGAAGTGCTGACCGCGGCGGTGCCGAAGGAACCGGCAGAGCTGGAGGCATTGTGCTTGTGAGATCGCGACACATGGCGCGCATCCCTGCTCCGGCCAGGAGCTTGCCTTCCGGCCACGAGCCGCGACGACGACGCGCGCCGGTCCCGCGCACGCGCGCTCCTGCCAAGCCGTGGCTCAGCGCGCTTGCACTGGCTTTTGCGATGTTCACGGCACATGCGGCACCACCGGCCACGCAAACCACGCAACTGCAATACGGCCTGTTCGGCACGGTCACGCTGTCGCGGCCGACCGGCGCGCCGCAACGCAGCGTGCTGCTGTTTTCCGATCACGGTGGCGTGGATGCCGCCAGCCGCGCGTACGCACAGGGGCTGGCGCAAGCCGGCAGCTTTGTGGTCGGCATCGATCTGGACGCCTATATGGCTGAATTGGAATCGCTGCCGGACCCATGCAGCTTCCCGGCGGGACACGTGGAGGAGATGGCGCACTGGATGGAACGCCACGCCAACCTTCCACGCTATCAGCCGCCGTATGTGATCGGCGTGGGCGCGGGTGCAGACCTTGCCTATGCAATGAGCGTACAGGCGCCCTCGGGTACTTTCGCGGGGTTGGCGACACTCGGCTACGACTTCGAATTTCGTGTAACGCATCCGTTCTGTCCAGGCGACGCCGGCGTGGCCACCGCCGCCGATGGCAAGGCGTTCCGCATCGCGCCGGTTCCGCATCCGCCGTTGCCCTGGCTGGCGCAGCCGTTCGCACCGGGCGCACGCGTCAATGGATTGCTCGGAGACGCTGCGCGGATGTTCGATCTGAAACGCGACGCGACGATCGACGACGGCGTTACGCTAGCCGCGGAACTGGATCGACTGAACCAGACGCAAGCCGCTGTCGCCGCCACCGATGACAGTCTTGCCGATTTGCCGCTGACCGAAATCGCGCCGCAAGTCGCCGGCGACAATCGCATCGCGATCATGCTGACCGGCGACGGCGGTTGGGCCGGTCTGGACAAGGGCGTGGCCGCGGTGCTGGCGCAGCACGGCGTGCGCGTGATCGGGCTCTCCTCGCTGGAATTCTTCTGGCACAAGAAGGATGCCGCGCAGATCACCGACGCGGTGTCGCGAATCGTCGCGCACTATTCGGCGCGGTATCCCGCGGCACGCTTCGCGCTGATCGGCTATTCGTTCGGCGCGAGCCTGGTGCCGGTGGTCGGCAACCGCTTGCCCGCCCCGCAACGCGCACGGGTGGCGGGCGGAGTGATGATATCGCCCGACGACACGGCGGTGTTCGAAATCCACGTCGGCGACTGGTTCGGTTCGACGCAACACGCCGACGCGCTGCCGCTGGCTCCGGAAGTCGCGCGCGCGAAGATTCCGCTGGTCTGCGTATATGGCAGCGGCGAGTCCGACGAATGGTGCCCCGCCGCCGCGAAACTCGGCCCGATGACATTGGTGCAGTTGCCGGGCGGGCATCATTACGATGGCGATTACGGCCGGCTCGGCGCGGCGATCCTGGCCGCGCTGCCGCACTAGTGCTAGATTGCGCCGGCGCCTACCGCGCATGCACCTTTCGCCATCCAGGGGAAACATCATGTCGAACGCGGGTTCGTTCTGGATCAGATGGTCGCCGTTTTTCCTGAGTCTGCTGCGCGCGGTTGCCGGGTTCCTGCTCATGCAGCACGGCATGCAGAAGCTGTTCGGTTTTCCCGGCGCCGGCGGCCACATGAACGTGCAACTTCTTTCGTTGATGGGATTGGCGGGCATCCTCGAATGCTTCGGTGGCGGGCTGGTGTTGCTTGGCCTGTTCACGCGGCCGATCGCATTCATCCTGTCGGGCGAAATGGCATGCGCCTATTTCATGGTGCATTTCAAGATGAATCCCGTCTGGCCGATCCTCAACCACGGCGGCGAAGCGGTGCTGTTCTGTTTCGTGTTCCTGTATCTGTCGGCGGCGGGCGGCGGCCCGGTGAGCCTGGATCGCGCGATCCGTCGCGTGTAAATTGTTCGGCGGCGACAAACAAGACGGCGCTAAGCGCCGGCCTGCTCCTACCGCCCAGTAGGAGCGCGCCCCGCGCGCATGAATCACGCAAGCAACCGTCCTTGGTGCCGGCCCGGCCATCCGTGGCCGTGCGTTCGGCGGCGCGAGATGCGATTCAACGCATCTCGCGAAAGCCGCCTCACCCGAACAGCAAACGCCGGTAACCACCGGCGATCAGCGCCGTGGTATCCAGCAACAGACCCGGCACCCACAGCCCGCGCGGATAAGCGAGATACGCGCCGGTCCACTCCGGTTTGAACTTGTCCTTGTACTGGCGCAGGCCCTGATAGTTGTAGAGACGATTGCCATAGCGGAAGGCGAGCGCGGCGAGCTGCTCGTTGACTCGCGCGTAAGGGTGCACACCGACGTTGGCCAGCGGCGCCATCCCCAGGGAAAATTGCGCGTGGCCTTGCGCTTTCGCCCACTGCATCACCTGCGCGAACAGGAAATCCATGCTGCCACGCGGCGCATCCGGGGTCTGCCGCATCAGGTCCACGCTCGCGGTGCCATTGGGTCCGTAGGGCGGTTGCAAGTTGGCGAACGCGATCAATTCATGCTCGCGGCGCACCAGCGCGATCGGACTCCAGGAAAAATAATCCGGGTCGAAGCGGCCCAGTGAGAATCCTTTTTCCGCGGCGCCGCGGTCGGCCAGCCACGCTTCGGAAACGCGCTCCAGATCGTCCAGCAACGCGGTGTCGAACGGCGGTTCGACAATGTGGAATTCCAGTTTTTCACGCTGCGCGCGATTCACCGCGGCGCGCAGATCTTCCCAGCGCTTGCCGGCCAGTGAAAACTCGGCGAGCGGCACGGTCGCGAGTTCGCCGAGCTTGAACAGGTCGAAACCCAGGTCGTGGAAGCGGTGCAGATCCGGCTCCAGCACTTCGTAGAACACCGGCACGCGATCCTGGTGATCGGCGAAGCGGCGGAAATCCAGGATCGCGCGCTCGATCGCCGCTTCCGGCCCGCTCGGCGGCCCCAGCGCGACCAGCCGGTCGCGAATGGTGCCGTAGGCGATCACCGCGGCGTGATCGGCGGCCCAGAACAAATGCTTGTCGCCCATCAGGGTGAGGTGCGCGAATTCGCCACCTCCGTGTTGCAGGTAAACCTCGCGCGCACGCCGCAATTGCGCGCGATCCGGCAGCGGCAGCGGTGGCCGCCGCACCGCGAATGCCTGCCAGATCAGGTACAGCACCAGCCCGACCAGCGCCGCAGTGGCGCCCCGCGCCAGGCGGGACGCATGTTCGCCGGGACCGACTGCGAAGAAATCGAAACTGTCGTCGCCGATCACCGCCGCCACACCCAGCGCGAAGAACAGCCCGACCACGATCAGCAGGCCGATCAGCCAGCTCCAGTTGCGCGCGGAAGATAGGTTCATCGCCGCGCGCGAGAAATCGGCACGGCGCGTGCGCAACAGCGCCGACACAGCCAGCAGGAACAGTGCCTCGATCCAGTGCAGTCCCTTGGTCATCGCCAGGATCGCGGACAGCCACAACAGCCACTGCACCATGCGATAGGCCACGCGCAAGCGGCCATCGATGCCACGCGCCAGGCCGAGCAGCAACACACCCAGCACGACGCTGATCAGATGCGAACTCTCGATCGCCTCGATCGGCAGCAAGCGATGCAGCTTGATCACGCGCTCGTGCAGCGACGGAATCGCGGTGGTAATCAGTTGCAGGGTGCCGGCCGCGAAGGTGAGATACGCCAGCAGCCGCACGCCGAGATTGCCGAGCAGGCTGGCCGGCAGGCCCAGCACCGCGAACAGCGGATGCGCGGCCAGCCGCGCGCGCGCGCGCGTGAGCGCCGGCACGCGTTGCGCCAGCATGCCCGCGCCCAGCCACAACGCCGTCAGCAGCGGCAGCAAATAATAGGTGACGCGAAACAGGATCAGCCCGGCGGTGACGTTTTCACCCGGCACGCCGGCGGCGGTCAGCGCCAGCAGCAGCAATCCATCGAACACGCCGAAGCCGCCGGGGATCATGCTGGCCAGGCCGAGCACCGCCGCGCCGGTGTATGCACCGAGCAACACGGTGGCATCCACCTGTGCGCCGGCGAGCGTGAGGCACAACCACAACGACGCTGCCGCGAGCAGCCAATCCACCAGCGACAGCATGGTCAATACCAGTTTCAGGGACAGCGATGGCAGGCCCTGTTCTTCCGGCAGCCAGCGCATCAGCTTGCGGCGCGTGGTCAGCAACAGGTACAGCGGCAGATACAGCGCTGCGGCGATCAGCACCGCGATCGCCAGCACGTGCGTGGCGGCGCCGGGCGTCACCGGCAACGCGCCCGATGCCAGCGTCGCAATCACCAGCGCCGACAATCCAAGCGGCAGCGACAGCACCTGCAAGCCGACCAGCGCGGCACTGCGACGCATGGCCACCCCATGACCGGACAACCCGAGCAGGCGCACGCCCGAACCGATCGCGCCGGAAAGATTCAAGGTATTGGCCAGCGCGTTGGCCACGAACGAAAGCCGCAGCAATTCGCGCGTGCGCACCTCCAGTTTCAGCCAGCGCGCGATTGCGATATCCACGCTGCTGGTGAAACCGACCGCAAACAGCGCCAGCGCAGCGGCATACGCTGCATAGCGTGTCGGCACATGCAACAGCGTGCGTTGCAATTGGCGCAGGTCGAAACCCGCGAGTTCGCGCCAGACCAGCCAGCCGGTGGCCAGCAGAAACGCCAGCGGAACCAGCCAGCGCAATCGCGCCAGCCAGCCGCGGCCGGGCTCGTGGCCGGAAGGTTCGGTGGCGGAAACGGAGGTCATGGCGCGACGGCGGCGGCGAATCGCTGCCGGGCCGAAGCGAAGGCGTTCCGGATCTCGCCCCGTGGTGCCGGCGCGCGAATCGCAACGATTCCCCCCGCTCTCATTGCAGGCCAAGCCATTGCCGGCTGCCCGGGCAACACGCGCATCGTGCATCCTCGTTCCGCGGCGGGCACGCCGCGCGTTGACCGCATTTTAGCCGCGCATCGCTCGCGTGCGATAATCCGCGTCCGCCCGGATGGCGGTGCAAAATGGCGGGTGTAAAGCCGCTGGCGTGAACCGCGCGAAGCTAAGGACGATCCCATGAACGAAGCCGTATTGCTTTCGCGCCTGCAATTCGGGTTCGTGATTTCGTTCCACATCCTGTTTCCGGCCTTCACCATCGGGCTGGCCAGTTGGCTCGCGTTCCTGGAAGCCTGGTGGCTGCGCACGCGCGAGGATCGCATCCGGGACCTGTACTTCTTCTGGATGAAGATCTTTTCGGTGTCGTTCGGCGTGGGTGTGGTCACCGGCATCGTGATGAGCTTCCAGTTCGGCACCAATTGGGCGGGCTTCTCGACCGCCGCCGGCAACGTGGTCGGCCCGTTGCTTAACTACGAAGTGCTGACCGCGTTCTTCATGGAAGCGACTTTCCTCGGCGTGATGCTGTTCGGCTGGCAGCGGGTCGGGCATCGCACGCACTTCTTCGCCACCTGCATGGTCGCGCTGGGCACGCTGATTTCCACCTTCTGGATCATCAGCGCCAACAGCTGGATGCAGACCCCGGCCGGTTACGCGTTGCGTGACGGGGTGTTCTATCCAGTGGACTGGTGGAAGGTGATCTTCAACCCCTCGTTTTTTTATCGCCTGCCGCACATGGTATTGGCCGCGTTCCTGACCACCGCGTTCGTGATCGGCGGCGTGTCGGCGTTCTATCTCGCGCATGGCAAATTCGTGGAACGCGCCAAGCTGTGTTTGAAAGCCGCGCTGGTGTTCGTGTCGATCGTTGCGCCGTTGCAGATCATCGTCGGCGATTTTTCCGGACAGGAAGTCGCACGCTATCAGCCTGCCAAACTGGCCGCGCTGGAGGCGCATTGGGACACCAGCTCCAACGTGCCGTTCGTGCTGTTCGCGATCCCGGACGAGAACGCGCAGCGCAATGACTACGCCTGGCAGATTCCGCACCTGGGCAGCCTGATCCTCACGCACTCCTGGAGCGGCGAGGTGAAAGGCCTGCGCGATTTCCCGCGCAATGAGCAACCGCCCGTGGCGATCCCGTTCTTCGCCTTCCGCATCATGGTATTGATCGGCGTGCTGATGTTGCTGATCTCCTGGTACGGATTGTGGAAATGGAAACGCGGCCATGCGTTCACCTCGCGCTGGTACCTGCGCGCGTGGATGGCGATGACGCCGAGCGGCTTCATCGCGCTGGTGCTGGGCTGGTGGGTGGCGGAAGTGGGCCGCCAGCCCTGGGTGGTGTACGGTCTGCTGCGCACCGCGGATGCATCCAGCCCCAACGTCACCGCCGGCAGCGTGCTCGGTTCGCTGATCACCTACATCGTCACCTACTTGCTGTTGTTCGGCTTTTCGACCTGGTACCTGATCAAGCTGCTGCGCACCGGTCCGGTCGCGGCGCCCACGCGCAAGCGCACGCCGGCCACCGCGGCGAGGCCGCTGTCGGTTCCCGACCAGCACGTGGAGGCTGAGCCGGCGCGCTCAGGCGATGCAAAGTAATGCATCCCCTGCGCAGGCCGAAGGCCATTGGCAGGAGCCGATGGCGGGGTTGCCTGGCGAGATCAGGGACGTCGAACCTGGCAACACGCCTCTGGAGTGAACCATGACCGAGATTCTGCCCGTCATCTGGTACTTCATCATCGGCTTCGCGGTGATGATGTACGTGCTGCTGGACGGCTTCGTGCTCGGCATCGGCATCCTCACGCCGTTTGCCGATCACGATGATCAGCGCGACCTGATGATGAACACCGCGGCGCCGATCTGGGATGGCAACGAAACATGGCTGGTGATGGGCGGCGCCGGATTGATGGCGGCATTTCCGAAAGCCTACGCGATCGTGCTGTCGGCGTTGTATCTGCCGATCCTGTGCATGCTGATCGCGCTGATCTTCCGCGGCGTGGCGTTCGAATTCCGCTTCAAGGCGCAGCGCTCGCGCGTGGTATGGGGGTTCGCATTCGCCGCCGGTTCGCTGATCACCGCTTTCATGCAAGGGCTGATTCTCGGCGCGCTGGTGGAAGGCATGCCGCTGACCGGCGGCAAGTACGTCCACGAGCAGGCGTTTGCCTGGTTTTCGCCGTTCTCGATGATGACGGGCGTCGCGGTGGTGTTCGGTTATGCGTTGCTGGGCGCGACCTGGCTGATCCTCAAGACCGACGGCCGTGTGCAGCGCATCGCGTTCGATCTGACGCGCCCCCTGATGCTGGGCGTGATCGCGTTCATGCTGCTGGTCAGCGCATGGCTGCCGTTCGTCAATTCGCACCTGATGGATCGCTGGTTTACCTGGCCGAATTTCTGGTACCTGTCGCCGATCCCCATCCTCACCGTCATCAACGCGGTGCTGCTGTGGCGCGCGGTGCTGGCCAATCGCGAGATCGCGCCGTTCGTGCTGTCGCTGTGCTTTTTCCTGCTGGGTTTCATTGGTCTCGTGGTCGGCATCTGGCCCAACATCGTGCCGCCGAGTTTGACGATCTGGGAAGCGGCCTCCGCGCCGAGCTCGCAATTGTTCGTGATGGTCGGCGCCTTCATCATGATCCCGGCGGTGCTGGGCTACACCGCATATTCGTACAGCGTGTTCCGCGGCAAGGTCGCGGCGGATGCGGGGTATCACTGAAGGAATCGCCTCAAGCTCCTGCGACAGCCGCTTGGTAGGAGCCTCAGCAGGCGACCGCGAGATCCCCGTCATGAATGCTGCTTGGCTTCTGTGCGCTACATCTGATGCCGCGCTCCGGGATTTCGCTTATAGTCGCCACATGGGCGAATCCGATTTGAAGACCGAGCTGGACGCGCTGTCCGCCGCGATGGACCGCGCCACCGAAACGCTGCGCAGGCTGGGCGAGGAAAACGCGAGCCTACGCCACAGCCGTGAGCAACTCGCTGCTGAGCGCGCGCAATTGATGTCGCGCAATGAACAGGCGCGTTCGCGGGTTGAAGCGATGATCGAGCGCCTGAAGGCGCTGGAAAGTTCGGGCTGAGTGAGCGCGCCTTGATTTTCACCCTCTGGAATCGATGCAGGTGATCAAATTCTTGCTCGCAAGGATTTGATGGGGGTTGTGGGAGCATGGCAATGCGGATCGACATCAGGGTTCATCACATTATTCCGGGCTTCCCGTCATGAACGAATCCATCACCGTCACCGTGCGCCTGCTCGATCGCGAGTTCCTGGTCGGCTGCGCGCCGGAAGAGCGTGAAAGCCTGCTGGCCGCGGCAACGTATCTGGATCGCAAGATGCACGATGTGCGCGGCGCGTCACGCAGCGTCGGCTATGACCGCGTGGCGGTGCTGGCCGCGCTCTCGCTGGCGGATGAGTTGCTGCAGTTGCGTCAGCGCCATGATGAACAATCGCGCGTACTCGGTGATGGCATCGGTGTGTTGCGCCGCAAGCTTGAAGGTGCACTCGTCACCAACGTAAAATAGCGCCAGCGTCCCCTGCGGTGCACGGCAGTGCATCTTCAGCAATTGCCTTGTTCCTAATGTACGACCTCGGGCAGGCAGACACCGGGTGAGTGTGCAAGTCCGCCACGAGCGGAAAGCCTGACACCCGGCGAGCTCGCCCACTTGATCCTCGGGATCAGGGTCGCTCGGTGTACACCGGCATCGCGGAGGGCGCGCTTGCTCGTTTTGTTGTAGGAACGAGCGTGTTTGCGATTGCTCTTGGGCGAGCAACCTCTCGGCGTGCCCTCCGACCGGCATCCATGCCTCACGCTCTTGTGCAGCACGATCTGCCACTCAGCAGATCGCAAGCGCCGCATATTCGAGCTGCACGCAGGCTTCTTTCAGGCAACACTCCCCAACCTTTCCGGAATATGCGACGCTCATCGACATGCAAACGGTCGACGAACGACAAAGCCTGCGCGCGAAGATGGCCGCGCGACGCTCCATGCTGGAGGCCAGCGCACGCATCAGTGCGGCGACCGGTGTGATGCGCAGCCTGGAGCAACTGCCCGAATTCATGGTGGATCAGAACATCGCCGGCTACTGGGCGGTGCGCGGCGAAGTGCCGCTGAACCTCGCGGTGGCGAGTCTGCACGCGCGCGGTCAGCGTTACTTCCTGCCGGTTCTCGATGCGCAGGCGCCGCGCACGCTGCGGTTCGCCGAGTTCATCGCCGGCGGCGCGCTCGAGCCCAACCGCTTCGGCATTCCCGAGCCGCTCGACACCGCCGCGCACGACGCGCGGCAACTCGATGTCGTGCTGCTGCCCTTGCTCGCCTTCGACGCGTGCGGCAACCGGCTCGGCACCGGCGGCGGCTGGTACGACACCACATTTTCGTTTTTGCGCCAATGCGCACGACCGTCGAAGCCGCTGTTGGTCGGCATCGGTTACGCTTTCCAGCAGGTCGAGTCGCTGCCGGCGGAAAACTGGGACGTTCCGCTCGATTACGTTGCCACCGAAAGGGGCTTGATCGCGTGCGCCAAGGAAAACGCGTGAACCACTGGTTGATGAAATCCGAGCCGGACGTGTTCTCGATCGACGACTTGAAGCGCGTCAAGGTCGAACCGTGGAACGGTGTGCGCAATTACCAGGCGCGCAATTTCATCCGCGAGATGCGCAAGGGCGACGGTGTAATGGTCTATCACTCCAGTTGCGCGGTGCCGGGCGTGGCAGGGCTCGCCGCGGTCGCCAGCGCGCCGTATCCCGATCCCACCCAGTTCGATCCGAAGAGCGAATACTTCGATGCCGGCAGCGATCGTGGCGATCCGCGCTGGACGCTGGTGGACGTGCGCTATCAGCGCAAGCTGAAGCGCGTGATCACGCTGGACGAGATCAAGGCACTGCCCAGGCTTGGCGATTTCGCGTTGACCAGGCGCGGCAACCGGCTTTCAGTGCTGCCGGTAACGGCGGCGCAATGGCAAATGATTCTGGAGTTGGAGTAGGAGCCTGCGGGCAGGTCGAACATGCAGCGCATGCGATCTGCCTTGGCTGGCAGTTCGCTTCGCATGTGAGCATGAGGCATGGATGCCGATCGGAAGCAGCGCCCGGGACGGCTGGTTGCGATAACTCCGCAGGCACCATCATCCGCCGCTTCCGCAAAGGGAAAATTATGAGCAACGACGATCAGAAGCGCGCCGCGGGCGTGGCCGCGCTGCGTTACGTGGAGGACGGCATCATCGGCGTCGGCACCGGTTCGACGGTGGCCCATTTCATTGACGCGCTGGCCACCATGAGGCAGCGCATCGAAGGCGCGGTATCCAGTTCGGAGGCCTCCTCCGCGCTGCTGCGCGAACGCGGCATCCGCGTGCTCGATCTCAACGCGGTCGGCGAACTGCCGCTGTATGTGGATGGCGCAGACGAGTGCGACCCGCGCCGGTGCCTGATCAAGGGTGGCGGCGCCGCGCTGACGCGCGAGAAAATCATTGCCGCCGTGGCCACGCAATTCGTCTGCATCATCGACTCCAGCAAACGCGTGGATGTGCTGGGCAAGTTTCCGCTGCCGATCGAGGTGATCCCGATGGCGCGCAGTTTCGTCGCGCGCGAGATCGTGCGTCGCGGCGGCCAGCCGGTGTGGCGCGACGGCTGCATCACCGACAACGGCAACTGGATCCTGGATGTGCACGGCTTGTCGATAACCGACCCACGCGCGCTGGAAACCGACTTGAACCAGATCACCGGCGCGGTCACGGTCGGGCTGTTCGCGCACCGCCCGGCCGACATCGTACTGATCGGAGACAAGGAAATGTAAGAGCGAGCGCGCTCGCGACTTGGCTACACCATCCATCGCCAAGAGTTCTGCCGTCGCGCGCAGGCGCGCTCCTACAGCAAGCAAACAAAAAGCCCGCTTTCGCGGGCTTTTTGTTTCCGGATTGGCAGCCCCGGATGGATTCGAACCACCGAATGCCTGAGTCAGAGTCAGGTGCCTTACCGCTTGGCGACGGGGCTATGTGAGCAAACCGGGCATCCTGCCGCGGTTTGCATTGCAAACGGTCGCGGCCCAAGCCGCGCCACGTTTGCCTCGTCAGCCTTTCGGCTGACGTCGGCACATCCATATGCCGAATGTTCCTTCCGCCAAGTTTAGCGCTTCGAGAACTGCGTCGCGCGACGGGCCTTGTGCAGACCCACTTTCTTGCGCTCCACTTCGCGCGCGTCGCGGGTCATGAACCCGGCCTTGCGCAAAGGCGATTTCAGGGCTTCATCGTACTCGACCAGCGCACGCGCGATGCCGAGGCGGATGGCGCCGGCCTGACCGGTGATGCCACCACCCTCGACGCTGACATTGACGTCGAATTTGTCGGCCATCTGGGTGAGTTCCAGCGGCTGGCGCACGATCATGCGCGAGGTTTCACGGCCGAAGAAATCATCCAGCGACTTGCCGTTGACGGTGATCTGGCCCTGGCCCTTGCGCAGGTACACGCGCGCGGCCGAGGACTTGCGACGTCCCGTACCATAATTCTGAGTTTGCGGGGTTGCCATGGATTAGATTTCCAGCGCTTGAGGTTGCTGTGCGGTATGCGGATGCTCGGTGCCGCTGTATACCTTGAGCTTGCGGAACATTGCGCGGCCCAGCGGATTCTTCGGCAACATGCCCTTGACGCCAATCTCGATCACCCGCTCCGGGTGCGCGGCCAGCATGTTCTTCAGACTGAAGGTCTTGAGGTTGCCGACATAGCCGGTAAAGCGGTGGTAGGTCTTGTCTTCCAGCTTGTTGCCGGTGACCGCGATCTTGTCGGCATTGACCACGACGATGTAATCGCCGGTATCGATATGCGGGGTGTACACGGGCTTGTGCTTGCCGCGCAGGCGATGCGCGATCTGCGTGCACAGGCGGCCGAGCGTCTTGCCCTCGGCATTGACGATGAACCAATCGCGCTTGACCTCGGCGGTCTTGGCGCTGAACGTCTTCATGGGATGCGATCCGTAAAATTTGAAAGTCCGCACACGGATGTGCGGGTTTTTGCGCGGGATGCGCGTCAAAGGTTCTGGAGCGAAAGACCGCCAAGGATAACGGAGCCTCCAACTCCATGCAAGCCGAAGTGGGTCGGGTTGTCCGCGCCCAATTGTCGAGCCCACGCAGGCGGCCGAGACGCTTGCAAGCGACCGCCAAAGGGCACCGACAACCTGCATGGGAGCGCCGAATGATAGCATTCCGGCGATGGCCCCCCCCGATTCCGCGGCCCGCATCGCCGCCCTCGCCGACGACTGCGTCAAGTGCGGCCTGTGCCTGCCGCATTGTCCGACTTATGCACTGGACGCGACCGAAACCGAATCGCCGCGCGGGCGGATCGCGTTGGCCGCGGCCGGCACCTCCGGCACGACGGAGCCCGGCTTCGAGCTGCGGCTGCATCTGGATCACTGCCTGGGTTGCCTGGCCTGCGAACGGGTCTGCCCGGTACCCGTGCATTACGGTCCGCTGCTGGTGGAAGCGCGCGCGGCGCTGGCCCCGGCGCGTCGGCGGCCGCGATTGCTGCTGAACATCCTGTCGCGACCGCGGCTCTTGCGTTTTCTCGCAAGGCTTGCGCAGGCAATCGCCGCACGACATTGGATGCCGGCGCTGGCGCGCGCGCTGCCGAAGGATTCCGCGCTGCGCGCCTTGACGCAAATCCTGGCGGTGGCGCCACCGCCGGTTCGTGTACCGGCACGTGGCGCGCAGACCTCCCCGCCAGCTTCCCACCATCCCCGGCGCATCGCGCTGTTCGGCGGTTGCGTGCAGGGCGTGTATGAAGGCGATGCGCAAAAGGCGGCGCTGCAACTACTGGCCGCCGCCGGCTGCGAGGTTTCGCCGCTCGACAATATCTGCTGCGGCGCACTGGCGGCGCACACCGGCGATGCGGATCGCGCAGACACCTTGATGGCGCGCGTGCGCGAGGCGTTCGCCCGCAAGGGCGCGGAGATGCTGTTGACCGCCACGCCCGGCTGCCTCGGCACCTTGCGCGCGGCATTGCCGAACACCCCGGTCGAGGAGGCGTTGGGCTTTCTCGCGGCGAATGCGGACGCGCTCACGTTCCTCCCCTTGAATGCGCGCGTGGCGCTGCATCTGCCGTGCACGCAGGTGAACGTGGCTCGCAACGGCGATGCGGTGCGGCGGCTGCTGGCGCGCGTACCGGGTCTGCGAATCGACGTCTTGCCCACCAAGGCGCAGTGCTGCGGCGCGGCCGGTAATCACGCGCTGGAGTTTCCACGGCGCGCAGCGGCTTATCGAGAAAAGGTGCTGGCGACGCTGCCGCAACCCGCCCCGGATATCCTGTTGACGTCCAATATCGGCTGCCGTTTGCATCTCTCGGTGGGTTTGCAAGAGCGTGATTCGGCGGTCAAGGTTGAACATCCATTGACCTTGCTTGCGCGACAATTGGTGCAACCCACGTAGGAGCATGCCTGCGCGACCATGGTCCCCATCCATGGCCGACACCGTCCATGGCCAAGAGCTCCGTGGTCGCGCGCAGGCGCGCTCCTCCAAGAGACTCGTACAAGAGAATCGGCCGCTCCTTACCGGAAACACGCATGGACATCCGCCGCTTGAGCAAATTCGACCGCGCGCTTTCCGGTATCGAGCGCGCGCTGGGCACCGTGTCCGGCGCGGCGGTGGAATCGCGGCCTTCGCCGGCCACGCAACCCGAATCGCACCTGGAAGAAACGCAACGCAGGCACGCGGCCGGGTTGATGCGCGTCAATCACACCGGTGAGGTCTGCGCGCAGGCGCTATATGACGGACAGGCCGCGCTGGCGCGCGATGATGCCACGCGTGCGCACCTGCACGCCGCGGCCGTCGAGGAGACCGATCACTTGGCGTGGTGCGCGCAACGGCTGCGCGAACTGGATGATCGCCCGAGCTGGCTCAATCCGCTTTGGTACGCCGGCAGTTTCGCGATCGGCGCACTGGCCGCCGCGATCGGCGACCGCTGGAGTCTCGGCTTCGTGGTGGAAACCGAACGCCAGGTCGAGGCGCACCTGCACGAACACCTGCGGCGCCTGCCGGAATCCGATGCACGTTCGCGCGCGATCCTGCAAACGATGCAAGCCGAGGAAGCGCGCCACGCGAGCAATGCGCAAGCGCGCGGCGGCGCGGAATTGCCCAGGCCAATACCGCAGCTCATGCGGTTCGCCTCGACGGTGATGAAGGCGGTGGCGTACCGTTTGTAGCGCGGTCGTGACCCGTCATTCCGCAATCTGCGGATCAGGCCTACGCTTCAGCCGCCCAGCTTGACACTCAATCCGAGCATCACACTTCGCCCCGGCCCCGGTTCGAAATAGCGGCCATTGGCATCGTTGACGATCACCGAGCCGATGTAATGGCGATCGAGCAGATTGTCCAGGCGCAAGAACGGCGCAACCGTCGCGCCGCCGCGATGCAGGATGTAACCGATATCCGCGCCGAGCAGCGCGTGACCCGGTGCCCGCGCGCTGTTGGCGTCGTTCGCCGCCACTGCGCTCACTGCGAATATATTGATCCCCGCGTGCCAACCGCGGTCCGCGCCCCAGCGCAATTCACCATCCAGGATATTGCGCGGAACGCCGGGAATGCGCGCGCCAGCCGCGACCGCGCACGTGTCGGTCGGCGCATCGCAACCCGAAGCTTGCGTGAAGCGCGCATCCAGCAAGGTATAGGCAAGCTGCGCGCGCCAGTCTTGCGCCAGCGGCAGATCAAGATCCATTTCCGCGCCGCGCCGCCGCGCGCGGCCGATGTTCTGATACGTGGTGCGACCGCCGTTGCTGCTGAATACCGCAAGCTCGTTGCGCGTGCCGGACTGAAACAGCGCGATGTCGAGTTTGCCGCCGCCGTCCCAGCGCCACTTCGAGCCGATCTCCGCGTTGCTCGAGCGCGCCGGACGCAGATTGAAAGCCAGGCCGGCCGCGCCATCGGCGCGATAACTCAATTCGTTGAAGGTGGGCGTCTCGAAACCGCGCCCGAAGGATCCGTAGAGATGCCAGCGCGTATTCGCGCGGAACATCAGACCCGCGACGGGATCGGTCGCGCCGTAGCTGACGCGCCCGCTGTCGTTTGGATTGGTCGCGGTGATGTATGCGTCATCGGTGCTGAAATGCACGCCGCTGTGGCGCGCGCCGGCGGTCAGCGACCAGCGCGACGCGAAATCCCACACCGCCTGCGCGTATTCGTCGAGATTGTAGACGTCGTCCTGCTCATTGCGACGCAAGGCGCCGACCACGCCCAGCACGTCACCTGCGAAATTCTCGAACCCGAGCCGGCGTTGGTTCTCGCGATCCCAACTGACCCCCGTGGTGAATTGCAAGGCGCGCCCGGCGAGTTCGCCGTTCCAGCTCCAGCGCGCATCCACGCCACCGTACCCGGTGCCCAGATCCACCACGCCGCCGGAACTCAAGGGATTGGCCTGCGCGAATACCGGCACCGACAGAAACTGCGTAATGTCGCGCTGCCCGTAATAGACCAGCACGCGCACTTGCTGATGGTCGCCGACTGGCTGCTCGTAAACGAGGCCGCCCTGGTTCTGGCGCACGCTCTTGCGGGTGTTGAAGGTAAGCGAGGACGGCGCGGCCTGGCGCGGGTCGGCCAAATACTGCGCGCGCGTCAGGCCCTGCGGGTCCTGTGCCTCCGGCAGCCGCACGGAATTGGCCAGCAGCGTGAGCTTGCCGCCATGGCGCAGCTCGAACGTGAGTTTGGCGTTGCCGTTGTCGCGCCGCGCACGGCTGTGCCGGCGGTAGCCGCCTGTGCTGAAATGCGAAACATCCACGTTGTAACCGAAATGATTTTCAATGCCGCGCGCATTGAGATCGAGATGAAATGTGTCGTAGGCTCCGGCTTGTGCGCTGACCCGCTGCTGCGGCGGATCTGTGCCATCGGCGGTGAACAACTGGATCACGCCGCCCGAGGAATTGCCGTACAACGCGGAGAATGGCCCGCGCAGCACCTCGATGCGATCGGCCGAGCCCAGATCGAAATGCGAAACCTGGCCCTGGCCGTCGGGCATGGTCGCGGGAATGCCATCGGTGTACACCCGCACCCCGCGCACGCCGAAGGTGCTGCGCGCGCCGTAGCCGCGGATCGAAATCTGTTCGTCCTGCGCGTAGTTCTGCCGGTCGCGGGCCAGCACGCCCGGCAGCGTGCGCAAACTTTCCGAAGCGTTGACGTTGGCTTGATCGGCGGCTTCGCCGTTCAAGTACACAGCGTCCACCGAGGCGGGCAGCTCGAAGGCCGGCTGCGCGAGTGGCGTGCCGGTGACCACGATGGTTTGCAGGGTTTTGGCCGGCGCGGGCTTGTTCGAGGCGCCCGACGATGTTGCGGGTTGTTGCGCCCGCGCGGCGGAGGCGAGTAGCGCAATCGAAACCGCCAGCGTAATCCATCCGCCCTTGCGTCCATGCATTTAGCGGCTCCTTCCGAAGTTGCCTGCAGAACCGTCATTCCATCGAAAACCGGAGTCCATTTTTTTTCGCCCATCAAAGCGAGATCAAAATGGATTGCGGTTCGCCGCGGATTTGCATCCGCCGCAGCCCCGGAATGACGCCAAGTCGGGTTCTTGCCGGTTCCCGATCCCCGTTACATCAAATTCCTTCCGTGGAACAGCTCCTCGATCTCGCGCTTGAGCAACGTCTCGATGCGCTGGCGATCCTTGAACGACAGGTCTTCGGCGTGCGCCTCGAACAGATAGGTATCGAGGTCGAAATCCTTCACATGCATCTTGGTGTGGAAGATGTTCTCCTGATACACGTTGACGTCGAACATCTCGTACTTCTGCTGGATGTGCTTGGCCAGGTAATCCTGGATCGAATTGATCTTGTGGTCGATGTAATGCTTCTTGCCGCGCACGTCGCGGGTGAAGCCGCGCACGCGATAATCCATCGTCACGATGTCGGATTCGAAACTGTCGATCAGGTAATTCAAGGCGCGCAGCGGCGAAATGACGCCGCAGGTGGCCACGTCGATATCGGCGCGGAAAGTGGCGATGCCATTGTGCGGATGCGTCTCCGGATAGGTGTGCACGGTGATGTGGCTCTTGTCCAGATGCGCCACCACGGCATCGGAAATCACGTCACGGCCCAGCTTGTCCACCACCGGGTGCTCGGAGATCAGGATGGTCACGCTCGCGCCCTGCGGATCATAATCCTGGCGCGCGATGTTCAAGATATTGGCGCCGATGATGTCGGCCACGTCAGTGAGGATCTGGGTCAGGCGGTCGGCGTCGTACGCCTCATCGATGTAATCGATGTAGCGGTCGCGCTGGGTCTCCGACACCGCGTAGCAGATATCGTAGATGTTGAAGCTCAATGCCTTGGTGAGGTTGTTGAAACCCTGCAACTTCAGGCGGGGCAGCGGTTTGACCAAGACTGAGTCCTCGCAGAAAGACGGTGGAATGGCGCGGCGCGCCGACATCCGGAATTATAGAGTACCCAGGCAGGGGGCGCCGAATCCGCGGGTCGCGATGCTACACTTCCCGGAGAGCCCATTCCCGCGCAAAGGGAAACGCGATGACCGAATTGCGCTACTTGCTGCAGCAGGTCTTTGACCGCTCACAGGCGCCGGCGATGCTGGCCCCCACTCCCGATACGATGCAGCGGCTGCTGGATCAATGCCACCGCCGCCGCTATCCCAGCAAGACCGTGATCATGCGTCCGGGCGACCCGGCCAACACGCTTTACTACGTGATCGACGGTTCGGTCACGGTGAATACCGAAGACGACGAAGGCCGCGAACTGATCCTCGCCTACATCAACCGCGGCGAATTCATCGGCGAGATGGGCCTGTTCGTCGAACAGGCGCAGCGCGAAGTGCTGATCCGCACGCGCACGCCGTGCGAACTGGCCGAGATCAGTTACGAACGGCTGTTCCATCATTTCGCCGGCCCGTTGCGCGAGGATTGCCCGCGCATCCTGTTCGCGGTGGGCCTGCAACTCACCAATCGTCTGCTGCGTACCTCGCGCCAGGTCAGCCGCATGGCGTTCATGGATGTCACCAACCGCATCGCGCGCACGCTGCTCGATCTTTGCCAGGAGCCCGACGCGATGACCCACCCCGAAGGCACCCAGATCCGCATTTCGCGACAGGAGCTTTCGCGCATCGTCGGCTGCTCGCGCGAGATGGCCGGGCGCGTGCTGAAGCAATTGGAAGACGAGGGCACGATCTCGGTATCGGGCAAGACGATCGTGGTGAAGGGAACGCGCTGAGCGGGTTGTCTTGGCTGATTGTTGCGCGTCACCCCCAACATCGCCGGGGGCATTCGCGATTCAATCCCATTCCGCGACGCTCAACCGCTTCCCCAATCGTGCCGACGCGCGTTTCAGCATGCGCCGATCCGGATTGACCAGGATCGCCTCGCGCGCGGCGGCAAGCACCGGCAGATCGGTGAGCGAATCGCTGATCGCGATGTCCCACGGCGGCCGGATTCCGCGCGATGCCAGTTGATGCGCCTTTTCCATTCCGATGTTGTGCACGCCAATGCGCATGCCGAACCGGCCGCGCACCAGCCGCGACGCAACCAGTTCGATCGTGCCAAGCCCGAGCTCATCGAGAATGGATGCGATCAGGATTTGCTCGCAGGCGGTGACGATCAGCACGCGATCGCCGCTGTGCACATGCCGGCGCAACGCCGCCACGCCCGCGCGCGAGAACAGCCGCGTATCGCGCGCCAGCGCGCGACCAAAGGTCTCGGCCAGTTCGCGGTAGCGGTGCTCGCCAGTTCCGAACAGCGCCAAGCGCACCAGCACGCGCGCGATGGCCAGACGCCCACGCCGCAGCAGCGACATCGTCAGCAGCGCCGGCGAGATCACCAGGACCGGCAACAGCCGCCACCACGCGCGCCGGTAGCGCGCGCGCATGAACAGGGTATAGGCGTCGCCGTGCATCAGCGTGCCGTCGAAATCGAACAGCACCACGCGCCGCGCTGCCGTGACGTTCGATGGCATTGCCGATTCCGGCGTAGCGCTCATCATCCGCCCCGGCTCCCCTGCGCGTGTTGGTCGCGGTTCACCCCGCCTCGCCGAACAGATTTGCAAGTTCCTTGCCTGGTTCCGGCGCGCGCATGAAGGCTTCGCCGACCAGGAACGCGTGCACGCCGGCTGCGCGCAGGCGCGCCACGTCTTGACGCGTGCGGATGCCCGATTCGCTGACGATTATCCGCTCATCGGTGACGCGCTCGCGCAAGCGCAAGGTGGTTTCGATCCGGGTGGCGAACGTGCGCAGGTCGCGATTGTTGATGCCCAGCAGAGGCGCCGGAATTTGCAGCGCACGTTCCAGCTCGGCCTCGTCGTGCACCTCGATCAGCACATCCAGGTCGAGATCCGCCGCGAGAAGCGCGAGTTCCAGCAGCGCAGCATCCCCCAATGCGGCGACGATCAGCAGAATCGCGTCGGCGCCGATCGCACGCGCTTCGTACACCTGATAGGCGTCGATCGTGAAGTCCTTGCGCAACACCGGCAGCGCGCAGGCCGCGCGCGCCTGTTGCAGATACGCGTCACTGCCTTGAAAGAAATGCTGATCGGTCAACACCGACAGGCACGCGGCACCAGCACCCTCATAAGCGCGCGCGATCGCCGCCGGGTCGAATGGATCGCGAATCACGCCCGCACTCGGCGATGCTTTCTTGATCTCCGCGATCACCGCGGGTTTCCCCGTCGCAATGGATGCCTCAAGCGCCTCGGCAAAGCCGCGCGTATCCGGCAAGTCGCGGCAACGCGCCGACAACTCGCGCAGCGAGAGCGCCGCGCCGCGCGCCTCGATTTCCTCCGCCTTGCGTGCCAGGATGCGTTGCAGGATGTCGCTCATGACTCCTCGCGGCGCCAACCGTAGGCACGCTCCACGCGCGCGACGCGGATTTCGTAACCCTCGTACCACTCGGCGCGGCCACGCTCGCGCGCCGGCGCATGTTCTGTGTTGCGCTTCCAGGCCGCGATGGCGTCTTCGCTCTCGAAATAGGCCACGGTGATGCCGAGACCGTCATCGCCGCGCGCGCTTTCCACACCGAGGAAGCCCGGCTGATCCCGCACCAGCGCGACCAGGCGCTCCGACGTGCCGTCGTAACCGTCATTCTCGCGCAGGCGCCGGCGCGAGCTGAAGATCACCGCGTAATACGGCGGCTGTGGAAGCTTTGCGAAACTGCCGCCACCGCTCATGCCGACTCCTTCGTCGACCTGACGAATTCATCCAGTTTCGCGCGAGCGGCACCGCTTTCGATCGCGGTGCGCGCGCGTTCGATTCCATCGTCAATGGATTTGCACACATTGGCCGCGTACAACGCGGCACCGGCGTTGAACATCACGATGTCGCGCGCGACGCCGGGTTTGTTTTCCAGCGCTTCCAGCAGCATCGCTTTCGATTGCGCGGCATCCGCTACGCGCAGGTTGCGGCTGGATGCCATCGCGAAGCCGTGCTGCTCGGGTTCGATTTCGTATTCGCGCACACGACCGTCGCGCAGCTCGCCGATCAGGGTCGCACCGCCCAACGAAATTTCATCCAATCCGTCGCGCCCATGCACCACCAGCGCGCGTCGCGCGCCCAGCCGTTCCAGCACGCGCACCTGGATGCCGACGAGATCAGCATGAAACACGCCCATCAGGATGTTCGGCGCGCCGGCCGGATTGGTCAGCGGGCCGAGGATATTGAACAAGGTGCGCACGCCCATCTCGCGACGCACCGCCGCAACCGCCCGCATGGCCGGATGATGCAACGGCGCGTACATGAAGCCGATGCCGACCTTCTCGATGCATTGCGCCACCCGCGCCGGCGACAATTCGATGTCGGCGCCGAGCGCTTCCAGCACGTCGGCGCTGCCGGATGACGACGACACGCTGCGGTTGCCATGCTTGGCCACGCGCGCGCCGGCAGCGGCCGCAACGAACATCGCGGCGGTGGAAATATTGAAGCTGTGCGCACCATCGCCGCCGGTGCCGACGATATCCAGCAGATGCGCGTCTTCTCCGCCGGTCGGCACACGAATCGCCAACTCGCGCATCACCGTGGCCGCACCCGCGATCTCGCCGACGGTTTCCTTCTTCACGCGCAGGCCGGTCAGGATGGCGGCGATCATTACCGAGGAAACGTCGCCGCGCATGATCTGTCGCATCAGCGCGATCATTTCGTCGTGAAAGATCTCGCGATGCTCGATCGTGCGCTGCAACGCTTCACGCGGGGTGATGCTCGTGTTCATGGGTTCTGTAGGAGCCTGTTTGCAGGCGACCGGCGAGCCGCTCCGCCTTTTCCATCGCCTGCAAGCAGGCTCCCACCGGATGTTGTGAGGAAATTGCGCAACAGATCGTGGCCATGCCGAGTCAGGATCGATTCCGGATGGAACTGCACGCCTTCGATCGGCAGCGTCCTGTGGCGCAGGCCCATGATCTCGTCCGGTTCCCCGGATTCGGTTTGCGTCCACGCGGTGATTTCCAGACACTGCGGCAGCGACTCGCGTTCGACGATCAGCGAGTGATAGCGCGTGGCCTCGAACGGATTGGGCAACCCCGCGAACACGCCCTCGTTGCGATGATGGATCGGGGAGGTCTTGCCGTGCATGATCGCGCGCGCGCCGACCACGCGCCCGCCGAACGCCTGCCCGATCGCCTGATGCCCAAGACACACGCCGAGAATCGGAATCTCGCCCCGGGTTTCCTGCAACAACCGCAGCGACACGCCCGCGTCATCCGGCGTGCCCGGCCCCGGCGAAATCACGATGCGTGCGGCGCCAAGCGCGCGGATGCCCGCGGTATCCAGCGCATCGTTGCGGATCACCCTGACCTCTTCACCCAGCTCGCCGAAATACTGCACGAGGTTGTAGGTAAAACTGTCGTAATTGTCGAGCATCAAGAGCATGGTCGAATCCGAGTATCGCTGATGAAGGATTTCATCCGAAGCTGCGATTTATCTTTGCAGGCGGGAGAGAACGAATCTCCGTTTTGAGCCTCTCCCTTGCGTAAGACAGGCAGCTTGCCCGGCTTCCTTCAAAGCCGCACCGCTCCAAAATCGCGACATCAGAAAAGCTTGCGACTCCAACCAAGCGGCGCTGCGCATCGGCTTTGACTTGCCGACACGCCCGCAAAAACTACAACCCTCGCGCCGCCTGCGCCACCGCGCGGAACAGCGCGCGGCCCTTGTTCATGGTCTCTTCCCATTCGGTGCCGGGGTCGGAATCGTGCACGATGCCGCCGCCGGCCTGCACGTGCAGGCGGCCGTCGGCGATCACCGCGGTGCGGATCGCGATGGCGGTGTCGGCATCGCCCCACCAGCCGATCCAGCCGACCGCGCCGGCGTAGACGTTGCGCTTGATCGGTTCGAGTTGCTGGATGATCTCGATCGCGCGGATTTTCGGCGCGCCCGACACCGTCCCGGCCGGGAACGCCGCGCGCAACACGTCGGTATAACTCAAGCCCTCGCGCAATTCGCCTTCCACTTGCGAGACGATGTGCATCACGTGCGAGTAGCGTTCGATCGCGAAGGATTCGGTAAGCTGCACACTGCCGGTGCGTGCGACGCGGCCGACATCGTTGCGGCCGAGATCGATCAGCATCAGGTGCTCGGCGCGTTCTTTCGGGTCGGCCAGAAGTTCGGTTTCCAGCGCCGCATCTTCCTCGCGCGTGGCGCCGCGCTTGCGCGTTCCCGCGATGGGTCGCAGCACCACGCGGCCTTCCTGCAGCCGCACCAGGATTTCCGGCGAGGAGCCCACGATCTGCGCGCGCCCCAGATCGATGAAATACATGTAGGGCGACGGATTCAGCGCACGCAGCGCACGGTATACGTCGATCGGCCGCGCGCGAAAGGGCACGCTCAATCGTTGCGAAGGAACCACCTGGAAAATGTCGCCGGCGCGAATGTATTCCTGCGCGCGGCGCACCACGTCCTCGTATTCCCCGCGCGTGAAACTGGATTTGAAATCGGATTCGTCCAGCGGCGTCGGATCGCTCGTATCCGGATACGCGGAACCCGAACGGCGCAAGCGATGCACCAGTTGTTCCAGCCGGCGCTTGCCGCGCGCAAAGGCCTGGCGCTGCGCGGGATCCACATGCACGATCAGATACAACCGGCCTTGCAGGTTGTCGAACACCGCGACTTCCTCGGCCAGCATCAGCAGCGCATCGTCGAGGCCAAGCTCATCGCGCTTGTCGCCGCGCAGCTTGTCCTCGATCCAGCCCACGCATTCGAAGCCGAAGTAGCCGACCAGGCCGCCGGTGAACGCCGGCAGGTTGGGCATGCGCGGCACTTGATAGCGCGCGCGCAGGGATTCGATTTCGGCGAACGGGTCCGCGAGTTCCCGCCGCTCGATCACCTCGCCGTGTTCCTCGACCTCCAGGGTGCGATCGCGAAAGCGGAACACGCGTCGCGCGGGCAGGCCGATGATCGAATAGCGGCCCCAGTTTTCGCCGCCTTCCACCGATTCGAACAGGAAGGTGTAAGGGCCATCGGCAAGTTTCAGGTACACCGACAATGGCGTGTCGAGATCCGACAGCACCTCGCGCACCAGCGGAATGCGCGTGTGGCCCGCGCCCGCGAGTGCATCGAATTCGGTTTGCGTGATCACGGTTGCTTCTCTTGCGCGGAGCGTCAACGGACGCGCGACGATAGCAGCATGCGGATGGGTTGAGAAATGACGGATGTCTATTCCGCCAACCGGCGGCGCGGCATCCCGCGCAACTGCATGACAAAGGCCACGCCGCCTTCGAGGTTGTGCGCTTCGACCTTGCCCTGATGCAGTTCGGCGACCAGCCGCACCACATACAGCCCGAGGCCAAGATGCGGTACCCCGGCGCGCACTCCGCCGCCGCGCACGCTGACCAGAGAATCGAACAGCCGTCCCGACATCGCTTCGGGCAGCGGCGGCCCGCTGTTGGCGACGGTCAGTTGCGCGCCCTGCTCGTCTTCCAGTTCTTGCAGGGCGATGCGGATCCAGCCATCGCCAGGCGTGAACGACAGTGCGTTGTCGAACAACTTGTCCAAGGCCTGCGCGATCAGTTCCGGCGCGCCGTGCAGCGGCAGCCGCGGCAGATCGACCGCGCATTCCAGTCGGCGCGGCGCGGCCAGCGGGCGATAGGCTTCAGCGCAGCCGCGCACCACCTGCGCGAGATCGAAATCCTCGCCATCGGCCGAAGCGATCGCGCGTTCCATGCGGCTGGCTTCGCTCATCGCGCGCACAATGGTGCCCAGCCGCGCGGCGCCGTCTCGCGCGCGCGCGAGATACGGCTGCGCGTCGGGCGGAAGGTCGGCGTGCTCCAGGTTGTCGAGCGAGGATTTCACGATCGCCAGCGGCGTGTTGAGCTCGTGCGAGAGTTTGGAGGCGAGCGTGCGCAGGTAGTCGGTGTAGGCGCCGATCGCGGTCAGCAGCCGCGAAAAACTGCGCGCCAGATCGCCGAGTTCGTCGCGGTCCTCCACCAGCGGCAACGCCGCGACCGGCTCGCCTTCGCGATGCTGGGCGCGCTCGGCGGCATCGCGCAATTTGCCGATGCGCAACGACAACCAGGTCGCGAATGCGAACAACAGCGCGCCGGCGATCAACAATCCCGCGACGCTGGCGAGCATCAGGCCGAGCAGCGCGCGGTTGGTCAGCAACGGCAGCGCGCGGCTGGATTGGTCCAGCACCAGCGCGCCGCGCGTTTCGCCGTGAGTATCCAGCGGCACCGCCACGCTCAGGATCACGCTGCCGGGCATATCGCCGGCGCGCCACACCGCGCTCGCATGTCCTGCCAACGCGCGCTGTGCATCCGCTTCCTGCAGTTGCGGCGCATCCGCCGGCACGCCGGAAGGTGCTTGCAGCGCGGGCGCGATCAGCGCATCGAACACCAGATTGTCGAACCACGCCGTCGACTGTTTGCGCGTCGGCGCATCCGCCGCCAGCGCACCGCCGGCGGCAAGCACCCAGCCGTCCGCGCTCAGCAGGCGCACGCGCATGCCGGTGGGCGCCAGTTGGGTGAGGTCATTGGACAGCGCCGGCGACAATGAGTACAGCGGACGCAGGTCCACCTGTCCGTCATTGAAGCGCGCCGGTGCATCGGCGTCGTGCACGGCGATGCCCAGTCGATCCGGCGCCTGCGCGCGCGGCAGGCGCAACTCGATGCGATACGCGCCGGCGTCTTCCTGCCACTGGCCGGTGATCTGATCCGGCAGGCCGCGCACGCGCTCGTCCAGCGGACGCGCCTGAAAACTGCCCGGGGCTGCGCTCGCGATCAGGAAATGCCTCTGTTGCGCGCCACGTGCCAGGGTCAGTTCGATGTGATCGGCATCCTGCGATTCGCTGTCCTGCGCATCCACGCGCGTGCGGGTGGCGTCATTGACCTCGATGTGCAGATACAACCAGGCCGCATCTTGCGCCAACTGCACCCGCACGCCCGGCCACGGATGCTGCACCCATGGCGACAGCGATGCCCAATCGTCGCCGTAGCCGTCCACCACGATCGGCTGGCGTGCGTTCTGCACGTACCAACCGCGCGCCGGGGTGGGCAGGTGCGCGCCGACCGCGACCAGGCCGCGGCCCAGCGCGAATGCGGTCGCCAGCAGCGCCTGCTCCTGGCTGCGCCGCAGCAACTGTTCCATCTGCCGCACATAGAGCCAGCCGGCGAACGGCAGTGCCAGGGTGGACAGCGCGACCAACAGCAGTTTGCGGCGGAGGGTCATGAAGCGAAGGCGGGAACCGGGAAACGGGAGGTTGAGCGAAGCTTAGTGGATTGCGCACCCGCGCAAGCCTCTTCATCGCCTGCTTCCTATTCCCCACTCCGCGCTTCCGCGTTCACGTCGTCCACCGATAGCCCACCCCATGCACCGTCTCGATCGAATCAAAAGACGGGTCCACCGCGATGAACTTCTTGCGAATGCGCTTGATGTGCGAGGTGATGGTGGCGTCGTCCACCACCAGCTCCGCTTCGCGCATCAACTGATCGCGGCTCTTCACATGACCGGGAAAACGCACCAGCGTGTGCACCATCCAGAACTCGGTGACGGTCAATGGCACATCATGGCCGTTCCAGCTGATGCGCATGCGCTCGGATTCCAGTTTCAGCGAACCATGCGCGATCACGGTCTCGGCCGAGGCCGGCGCCTTCAGGGATTCGATGCGGCGGAACAACGCGCCGATGCGCGCGGCGAGTTGGTGCAGGCTCGTATCCTTGGAAAGGTAATCGTCCGCGCCGAGGCGCAGACCCGAGATCACGTCGAAATCCGAATCACGCGCGGTCAGAAAGATGATCGGAAGCGTGGAGGATTTCGCGCGCAATTCACGACAGAGGTCAAACCCGCCTTCGGGCTCATCGCCCAGGCCGATGTCGATGATCACCAGTTCCGGCATGCGCGCGGCGAATGCGCTGGATGCTTCGCCGCGCGAGGGATAACCACGCACTTCATAGCCAAAACGCGACAGCGCTTCGACGTAGTTGGCGCGGATAAGCGGTTCATCTTCGATGATGGCAATGGCGCGGGGCATGTCGTTCCTTGCAGTGCGGAGCGCAGCGTGCAGCGCAAAACCGTGTCGCGCAAGGCATTCCGTGTAGGTGCCCGCGTTTTGCCACAAATCGCCCGCGTTCGGGCCGCTCGCCGACCGCGATGCGCCGCACCAATGCGCGGTAATGGAGTCGTCGGAAGCTCCTGCCGTGGAGAGTCGACCGTGGAACACCGCCGAGCCGGCGCCGGATCCGCAGCTTCGCTTTCGTTGTGACGACGGGACGAAGAGGCGCCGCGCCGGCGGACCACGCCGCTAGCAAGCCTCAGCCAGGTCGCCATCGCGGACGCTGCGCAGCGGCGATCCGGAATCCATGTTGACTCTGCTCTCGATTGAACTTGATTCCGGCTTTCGCCGGAATGACGGAATATTGCTGAACTCGGCCACACGTGCAGGCGCACGCGCGCCGGCTTGTCGCGGTTGAAAAAGAAACCCGCCCGCCGCCTCCGTAACCTGCTCGCCCGGTTCTTCCCAAGTATCCGCTTGAGTGATGATGTCGTAGCCCAGGCACTCGGCGGCAGAGCCGCCATCGGCCGCTTGCATCACGCTGAAAGCCAGCTCGCCGATAAATCCGGTCTAGCGCGCCTCGCCCACTTCCGTGCGCATTGCGGCGATCACCGCGGCGTAATCGTCTTCGCCGAAAATCGCCGAGCCGGCCACGAACGTGTCGGCGCCGACGCGCGCGATCTCGCCGATGTTGTCCACTTTCACGCCACCATCCACCTGCAGGCGGATGTCCCGGCCACTGGCATCGATGATCTCCCGCGCGCGGCGCAGTTTCTCCAAGGCGGACGGGATGAAACTCTGCCCGCCGAAGCCCGGATTCACCGACATGATCAGCACGTGGTCGAGCTTGTCGAGGACATATTCAAGATAGGTGAGCGGCGTGGCCGGATTGAATACCAGGCCCGCACGGCAACCATGATCGCGGATCAATTGCAGGGTGCGATCCACGTGCTCGCTGGCTTCCGGATGGAAGCTGATCAGGTTGGCGCCGGCCGCGGCGAAATCGGGCACGATGCGATCCACCGGTTTCACCATCAGGTGCACGTCGATCGGCGCGCTGATGCCGTAGTCGCGCAGCGCCTTGCAAACCTGCGGGCCGATGGTGAGGTTGGGCACGTAATGGTTGTCCATCACGTCGAAGTGGATCCAGTCCGCGCCGGCTTGCAGCACGGCATCCACTTCTTCGCCCAGCCGCGCAAAATCGGCGGAAAGGATCGAGGGGCAGATCACGCATGATTGTTTGGCCATGACTTGCTCTTTGTAGGAGCGCGCCTGCGCGCGACGCGCGAAACGGGTAACCGTCCATGCTGCCGTTTCCGCTCGGCATCCATGCCTCACCCTCACATGCGGCGCGATCCGTCATCCAAGGCGGATCCGCAAACGCCCGCATATTCGGCTTATTTGAATCCCCGCTCCGATTGTATGCGCTCCCACGCCTGGTTGATCTCGCTGGCGCGCTGTTCGGCGCGACGGCGCAGGTCTTCCGGCGCGCCTGCCAGGCGATCCGGATGATGTTCGCTGATCAATTTGCGGTAGGCACGTTTGACGGTGCGCTCATCTGCATCGCGCGATACGCCCAGCACCACGTAAGGATCGGGGCCGGCGGACGTGCGCGGCGGCGGTCGCCAGCCGTTGCCATGGTGCGCGTGCGCATGTGCGTGCGCGTAGGCGCCAGCGCCGGCCGCATTCCAGACGAAACCCTTCATCGCCAGCAACGCCATCAATTGCAGTTCGCTGACGTGCAGCGACCAGGCGAAACGCCGCAGCAATTTCATCTTTTCGGCCGTGGGCGGCCCTTCGGCCAGCGCGGTTTCCGCCACCATGTCCAGCAGCGGCATCACGTAACTGCGCCGAAGTGCGCACCAGGTGCGCAGGTCGCCGATCGCGAGACCGGCGTCGTAACCGGGCGCCTTGCCCTTGTTGAAGGCCTCGATCGCGCGACGGCGCCAGAGCGCGTCGAGATTCAGCCGCGTCATCAGGCGTTCGCTGACCGCGATCTCGGCTTCCGACACGCGGCCGTCGGTTTTGGCGATGGCGCCCAGCAAGGCGAACAGTGGTTCGATGAAACCCAGCGGCTCGCCCCCGCGCGCGAACGCGCGCAGCATCGCGACATCCACGGCGTGGCCGATCAGCAACCCGAGCAGCGCGGCGGGAAAGCTCTTGAATATAAGCAGCCCGACCAGGAAGCCGGCCAGCTTGCCCAGATAATGCAGGCCGCGCACGTCAGCGGCCCGCCTGTGCGGTCGAGGTGCACGGCAGCGCGGAATACCAATGCGCCAATTGCCGCATCTCAGCCTCCGACAGCGGCCCGGTCGCCGCGCGCATCACCGCCACGTCGCGCGCGCCGCGCTTGTAGCCGTGCAGCGCGTCCAGCAGGTACTGCTCATTCTGGCCGGCGAGGTTCGGCGCACCGGGAATGCGGGCGTGCCCATCGGCGCCGTGACACGCCGCGCACAGGCCCAGCCGCGCGGGTGGCGGCGCGGCGGACGCGGCGGCGGCGACCGCCAGTGCGGAAAGAAAGACAAGAGATCGCATCGTCATCTTCGCGGGCATGAACCAGAGAAGTTTAGCAGCGCCGGATGTTTCGTCCGACGAGAGGGTTTCGTCCATCCCAGACGACCGCAGTGACGATCCGGAACCAGTGACTTTGCTTCGGAAAGGCATCGGGTTCCGGGCCCGCAGGGTTTACCGGATGCGGCCCGGAATGACGGAGACGAGCTTGCCCCCGTTAAACTTGTCCTCTCCAGAATGCGGAACGCCATCGTGCCCACCATCCTGCACGCCTCGCACCTGCCCGGCCTCGAACTCCTGCATCGCGGCAAGGTGCGCGATGTTTACGCCCTCTCCCAGGATCGCCTGTTGATTGTCGCCACCGATCGGCTATCCGCGTTCGACGTGGTGCTGCCCGATCCGATCCCCGGCAAAGGCGAGATGCTGACGCAGATTTCCAGTTTCTGGTTCGGCAAGACCGCACACCTGGTGCCCAATCACCTGACCGGAGTGCCGGTTGCCGAGGTGCTGCCTGCGAGCGTTGATCCGCACCTGTATGAAAAGCGCGCGGTGGTGGCGAAGCGCCTGACGCCGGTGCCGATCGAAGCGATCGCGCGGGGTTATCTGATCGGTTCGGGCTGGAAGGATTACCAGGCCAGTGGTTCGCTGTGCGGCATGACGTTGCCTTCTGGCTTGCGCCAGGCCGAGCAACTGCCGCAGCCGATGTTCACGCCGTCCACCAA
>Ga0134128_10000649_pt1 | contig 47514 bp, 43 predicted proteins | sample KB31754_FD_96462 | JGI IMG/M metagenome (GOLD analysis project Ga0134128, IMG submission 96462) | Terrestrial soil microbial communities with excess Nitrogen fertilizer from Kellogg Biological Station, Michigan, USA - KB3-175-4 | ecosystem: Environmental > Terrestrial > Soil > Unclassified ...
ACGCGACGCGCCACGTTACAGAGTTTGCCGCCCGGGCCCCGTGGCGGAACTGGTAGACGCATCGGACTTAAAATCCGTAGTTCCGAAAGGGACGTGACCGTTCGACTCGGTCCGGGGCCACCACTAGAACAAGGGCTTAGTTGCACCTAAGTCAGTTCCACATATACGCCAATCCGACGTTGTCTCGCTATTGTCTCGCCGGAAAAAAGTGCGCGTATGCGCCGTCACGATTTGTGGTGAGAAAGCGCTCGACCATCGTGCCCAAAATAGCGATCCATCATAACGAGCCACTCATCGAAGAAGTGAGCACTGTTCCGATCGAGCCCCAGGAATTCGTTCGCCGGCAGGGAACTTGATTGGCGTCACCGCGTCCGATCTCTAAGACCTCATGTGGAGCGGTAACTCCAAATCGAGAAGGTCGGTTATTGGTCGCTGATCAGCCAGCCACTTTTCAGACTTTGTCCGAATCCAGTCTTCCGCGAGGCGTCTTGTCTCGAAAGGTCCAAGGCGCTGCGACGTGCCGTCAAACTCGACAATTTCGACAAAGTGAGCGCGCGACAATCTCACTTTGCGCATCCGAAAGATCGTGGTTCCTATCTTGCGCGTGCCCTTGGTCACCGTCATATCATTGCTCTTGTGAATATCCGACGACGTAGAGAATGTGATCGACATCGGCGCCAACGCCGAGCGGAAGAAAGACGCTTTGCTGGTGATGAGCGTCGAGGTCCGCTCGTATCAGCGTACCCTGCACGGCCAGAGGAATTCCTGTTCTGAACACATGTCGACAAACCTGCTGGATGACGTCTCCGAAACCGTTTTCAAGTCTGTTCAGATCAGCGATACGCATGCCGCTAACATTCCGTGAGAACGCGACCCTTATTGCTCTGCCGACTACCCGAAATTCAAAATCGGCGCCTTGATTGACGACCCCGATGAGCACGACATCTTTTAGAAATGGCGCCATTCGCCTGGACACCATCAGCTCCCGCGATGGAAACAGCTTGCCGATCCTTTGTTGGGTCCAAATGCGCAAAACCGACTCGACGAGCGGATGACTGATGTCACAAAGCAGAATTCTGCGGCCGACCGTGTCGGCTGTTCGCGGATTCACGATGCCTGCGTTCCGCTGCGGTTTCACTTTCGGTCAGTTTCGTCGTCGCTCAACGCTAGCTCGTCAATCGACACCGGTACGTAGATGCCGACACACAAAATGTGGTCGACGGTGTCATCGTCCTCACCCAAAGGCAGGAAAATCGATTCTTGACGCCTGGTATCAGAAAATTCCTTGCGCAGCACTCCGCGCATCACAAGTGGGTCTCGTTCCCGAGCAACCCAGCGGCAAACCCGTGCGATGACATCGCCCATGCCCGGCTGCAGATCGTTGAGTTCACTCCTCCCCATGCCGTGGAAGGAACGTCCCCAAGCGACAACTGCAGCATCGCCCATGATCCGGTACTCGAAATTCTTTCCTCCGCCGAAGATCCGGTAGAGCGTCACATTGCGCAGGAAACTGGCCAAGTCGCGCGCGCTGATGTCACCGCGCGGTGGAAAACGGCGCGTTCCACGCTTGCGCAGCCAGATACCATGCGCTCGCCGCAGGACCTCGCTCTCGATCTCCGCGATGGCCATGCGCCGACCGACTTGTGACGCATTTCTGATTGTCACAATTGCGATCTTATGACCGAGGTCTACTGACAATTTACATGCCCGTGATTTTGTTCATGTAGGTGTGAGGGCCGACAATCGCTCGCAAGCGATTGACAGCCAGAACAGCGGGAAGCGTGATCAGTCCAGCCAAGTGAGAGATTTCCTGCGGGCCAGGAGCGCGGCCGATTTCGATCGATCATCCCAGAGCGCTCCAGAGCCCGACCTCAAAGCCGGTATGAGAGATTGATGCCGAAGGTACGCGGCGCACCGTACTGATAGCTCCACCCGACGCTGGTGAAGAGCGCTTGGGTCCTATACAGGCGATCGAACAGGTTCCTGCCCCAAAGCGAAACTCTGTATTTGTCGCCGATATTGGCGCCCAACTCCGCATTCACAAGAGCATATCCGCCCTCGAGCGCTTGCGGTGGGTTGCGCACGATGTCAAAAGCGAGTCGGCTCTGGTAGTTGCCTGCCAGAGTGAAATCTGCCCCGATATCATCAGACACGCTCCAAGAGTATTTGATAGATCCGTTGAGCGTTAATTTCGGTGCGTTAGGCAGCCGACTTCCTACCGTCACGCCAGGAACAACTGACTTTGTGATTCTCGTGTCAATCAGTCCCGCACCGAAATGAAGATCAAGTCCCGATACGGGGCGCCACAGAACGTCTCCTTCGGCACCGGTCACGCGGGCGTTACCAACGTTCGCGATGCCAAAGAGTACGCCGACCGGGGAGTCGAAAAGCGGTCCGTAGAATTGCGCGTCTTTGTATTCGTAGTCGAAGGCCGCCATGTTGAGCTGAAGGTTCGGAAACACGCGGCTCTTGATGCCAACTTCATAGGCCGTGAGGTTCTCGTCTCTAAAGGGCTTGAGCGCGGTTGGATCAAACGTTAGCTGACCTTGGAAGCCGCCGGACTTAAAGCCGCGGCTGGCGCTTGCGTAGACCAGTGTATCGTCGGTTGGTTTGTAATTTAGACCGACCTTGCCCGAGACGTTCGAGGTTGAGAAGGAATTCGAGACCGGCGAGAAGACGTTGAACTCGCCTCCTGACGTCGGTCCGAGGAACGTCGTCGCATTGTCGAACCTTTTGCTCTCATCGGTGTAACGAATGCCGCCGATCAGTGTGAGCTCCGGAATGAACGTCCACTCGCCGTGCAGAAAGACAGCAGCCGCGCTGGTGCTTTGGTGATAGGTGTTGCCGATCGTGGAGAAGCCGACGAGGCCCAGCAATGACAGGAGATCCGGGGCGTCATATGAATCGCGGTCCGAGATCGTGTCATGCGAATAGTAGGCGCCGCCGATGAGGTTTACTGTGTCTCGAGAGTACGTGAGCCTGAGCTCCTGAGTCACTTCGTTGATCGTGTTCCGGAAAGTACTGTCGAGCTGTCGCAAAGCCGTCCCGTCCTGATCGGCCACATCAATACGATCAAAGTGCTCGTACGCTGATATCGACGTCACGCTGACGGCATCGTTGAGTGACCAGTCGACGGTCAAAGACGTTCCGATGGATTTCAGATTGAGATGCGGATCGTCGCTCCCACCCGCCACGCGAGGCTGATTCGCAAACGGGTCTTCCTGCGTAGTCGTCACGTTGTCGACTTTGTACAGAGCCTCATCGGATCGATCGTAGCCGGCATGAACGCTAAGGCGAGCTGTCCAGCTGTCCGTCGGCGTCCACTCCAATTGCAGCCGACCGGCCGTGCGGTTGATTTTGCCGACCCGCCGCCCAGTGACGTAATTCAATTGCCAGCCAGAAAATTGCTGCTCAGTCGTGAAGGCCAACCGGCCGTTGAGGGTCGGCGCGAGAGCGCCACCGAACGCTCCATCGAGGTGCAAGTTTTGGTAGCTTCCGTAGCCGGCCTCCACATCGCCGTCAGTCGTGGGGGATGGCGCTTTACTAATTACGTTTATGGCTCCGGCAGTCGTGTTTCTGCCGTAGAGGTCGCCCTGAGGGCCTTTGAGCACTTCGATGCGATCGACATCGAAAAGCGCAAAGGAAAGCATCGCGGGCGAAACGAGATAGACATTGTCGACGTAAATGCCGGCTGCGGGATTGTTGTTCGAAGCGTAGTCGTTCAATCCGATTCCGCGTATCGTCACGTTCGGAATACTATTTCCGAGCACATTCTTGATCTGTACATTCGTCGTTAAACTACCGAGGTCAACGACCTGCTTGATGTTGGCGGCCTTAAGGTCTGCACCAGATAGCACGTTCATTGAAATGCCAACGTCGTTGCCAAGCTGTTCACGTTTCTGAGCCGTTACGACGACGCTCTCGATTTGGGTATCGGACGAAGTGCTCGTTGCGACCGCCGGCTGAGTCGAGTTTGTGCCGGTTTGCGGCGAGGATTGCGCATTGGCTGCGACGGGCAGCCATGCGACGGCCGTTGCCAAAAGTAAATTGCGGTGCAACGTCTCCAATTTGCTCATGATGGGTGTCCCCCTCCCGTGTTGAGCGCTTTGTCTATGCAATAGGTGGAATGTTGAAGCCTGCGATGTGCTTCGGTCGCGGAAATGGGTAGGTTCGCTTGCTATGTTTCAGCCCGCTCTTCGCGATCGCTTCAGCGACGCACACGGTTGCTGGAATCGGATCTATCACCGGCACGTCATGACCTGACGCCAACAGGCGTTGCTCCATCGCCGCCGCACATCCAAGGAACCCGGTGCAACCGAGAACGACGATGTCTGCATAGTCCCGCTCGACCGCATGCAGCGCCATTTCTGCGAGGCGCTGCTGTACCTCGGCTAAGCGCCGTTCGAGCTCAAGGACGGGAATGTCGACTACAAGGATCGATGCGAGCTTCTCGTCCACGCCGTAGAGACGTGCGAGATTTGCGAGCATCGGCTTAACCGAACTCAATACCGTCACCACGCTGAATCTTTGGCCCAGCATCGCCGCCAGGTGCATCGAGGTCTCAGCCGGTCCGAGCACGGGAATTCGGACGACCTCACGTGCTGGCTTCAGCCCAGGATCTCCCATGCAATCGATCACGATCGCATCGGCGCCAGCGCGCTCGGCTTCGATTGCCCTGACGATCGTGTCGGGCACGGCTAGCGCTTCGTCGAACTCGCACTCTATCGACGGCGGACCGCGATCGAGGATCGAATGGGTGAAGGAAAGCGATGCGCTCGCCAAGTGCGCAATCTCATCGAGGTTCCTGATGCCCTTGGTCGTGACCGGCGTTATCAAATGGATCGTCGTCATGCCCGCAAGTTTCGCCTTGAGCTCCGTGGCAAGATGGAGACTGACGCTCCGTTACGGACAAGGCCGTCGTTGTGGAGAGGTCTCTTCCTGCCTAGTAGTCAAGGAATGCTGTCGAGGATTGAAGACTACTAGGATTAGGAGTACCAAATATGTAACTGGCGGAGCAGAGCGCCGTCGCTGGTGCATCCTGTCGCGCGCTCGCGGCGCGGTAACGGTCGAAGAGATGGCAGACGGACGAATGACTGAGGCCGACTCCAGATCTCGCAAGATGGCAGCGCTGGCCGAGCTTGTCGTGAGTGCGCCGTCCATAACGGTCGTCTGCGCACCACCTGGCTTTGACAAGTCCGTCTTGCTGGGACTCGCGTGCGCCCTAGCCACGCGCGGACAGACGCGCAGGATTCAACGCTTTGACGCAGCTCGTCACCGCATCGATGCTCGAGCTGCTGCGGATGCCATTTTGCGAGCCGAGGCGGAAGACATTTTGATCATCGATAATCTTCGCGGAGCGGATGTCGCGGCGATATCGGAAGCGCTCTCGGCTCGGTTCCCATCGTTGGCTAGTCCGCGCGTCTGGATCTCAGTCCATAATCTCAAGGATCTTAAGTTGGCGCGCTTTGTCGCCGACGGCACGGCCCAGATGATCGACTGGCGCAACCTGCAGCTCAGCGAGGCTGACATTCGCGCGCACGTGGACCGAATCCCTCTACGTTTCAGGAAAGTGGTCGGCGCGCTTGGTCGAACCTGGCCGGCCGCGTGCGCTCTACTATGCCGATGGGCCCAGCAAGCGCCTTCGGACGAGGCCGATTGGGAGGAGCCGGCGATCCTCGCGTCATCCGGACTTGACGGGTATATCGAACAGGAGATCGCGCCGCTGCTATCTTCTGAAGAACTGAATGCCCTAGTCCACGCCAGCGTGGCGGAAACCATCGAGGTTGGTACCGATGAGGACGGGGTAACCCGTCCACACAGGCTTCGCGTGATCTCAAGGGCATGCACGAAGATCGCCGGTCTCATTGAACGGCAGGGGAATAGGCTCGCCGTTCAGCCGGCGCTACGCCATTGGCTAGCCATTCGATTCGAGGAGCTTCCTTGCGAACTCCAAGCCGAGTCCCTCTCGCGCGCTGCCCAAGAGTCAGTCGTCCGTGGCGATCTCGCCGTGGCCGCCCGCCTTTACCACCGAGCGGGAATGCAAGACGCGATCGAAGGCCTCGTGATCGAACACGGTTCGCTACTAATCTGGATGACGCACGGATTTCCAACAATCCGAACGTTGATTGAGCAGGCAGGCGACGCTGTTGTGGCGCGGTCCTCCGTGCTGCAGATGTTGCAGTGTGTTGTCCTGATGAAGATGGGGCGAATTTCTCAGGCCAAGGAGTTGTTCGCCGCGATTGACGCTCGGGATTGTCCTCAGACGTCGGACCTTGAGCGCGACCGAGAGATCGTCCGGGTCGCCTTGTTGGTTTACGGTTGCGGGCAGCAACGCGACAACGAACTTGAGCGTTTTGGCGCCATTGTTGCAAGTTCTGCCGATGCGCCGGAGTGGAAGTCCCTCCTCGCAACCTTGTCTTGCATCCTTCAGGCGCAGCGTGCGCGGTTCGATTCTGCTATGGCGAGCCTTATTGACGCGCGCGCCCACGCGCGGAACGCCGACTCCCACTACAACCTGCTCTTTCTGTCTCTGCATGAGGCGAACATCTTCTTGGCTCAGGGTGCGCTAAAGAAAGCGCGCGTCGCATTGGGCGATGCCCGTAAGCGCTGGCGCTACGAATTTACCGATGACCGCGGTGCCGAAACCGTTATGTCGGCGCTAACGGCTTCGCTTGAATATGAACTGGGCCAGCTGACCAGCGCGCGCTTGTCGGTGCGCAAATCCGCGTATCGCATGCCTGATTCCGATGCTTGGTTTGACATCTACGCTGCCGCGTACGAGCCGATGGTGCGCATTGTCGTTTCCGACCACGGACATGGCCCCGCGCTTGAGACGTTGGCGGATCAAAGGCGCAAGCTGGTCGCGCAAGGGTTGCCGCGAGTCGCAGCGCTGCTGCAGAATCTCACGATTGTCCTTACCGGCGAGCATTGGCTCCGCCATGGAGGCGAACCATCTGGCCCATGGGAGGTGCAAGCGGCGATCGATGCTGGTTCAAGCTGGCAAGAGCAAGAGACGTATCATTTGGCGAGCGCGTATCTTGCGATGCGGCAAGGTCACGGCGACGAGGCCGAACGGGTATTGCGGGACGCGCTGGGTGACAGCGACAATCTCAAATTGGCGCGCTCGAGCCTACGATACAGGCACGCGCTTTCCGCCCTGCTGCTTCACCATGGTGACGAGCGGGCAGAAGAGGAGCTTCGACAAGCACTGCTTCTCGGCGCCCGGCTCGGTGCACGTCAAGTGTTCCTCCATACGATGAACGCGGCGTTTGCCAAGACAGTGGCGAAGTTGTCAGATCAAACTGACGAAAACCAATCGGGACTTAAACGCTTCATTCTTGCGATGGGCGCGACGGGCCGAACAGCTGAAATAAATCAAGAATTCCCCCTCTCGGCGCGCGAGCTTGAAGTTCTCAGGGCAGTTGGTGAGGGGGGGAGCGACAAGGTCATCGGCAGGCTTTTTGACATCAGCGAACACGGCGTCCGCTTTCACCTCAAGAGCATTTACCGCAAGCTCAATGTTCACGATCGCGTATCCGCGATTCACCGCGCGAAGGAGCTGGGCGCTATCTGAGCTACTGGATTTAGTAGCTTGGACTTCCTCTCTCTCGTACGTCTACTGCTAGGTAGAGTCCGTACCCTCCCAAACGCTGTCGTTGCTCGATCCATGCCCGCTGGCGCACGGATGAGGAGCAAGGGGCCGCGACAGAAACATGCGAATTGGGGTGGACGTAGGTGGAACGAACACAGACGCGGCACTGATCCGGAAACGCGAAGTCATTGCCGCCGTGAAATGTCCCACGACCGCGGACGTTGGAAGCGGCATCGTCGCCGCAGTGCAGAACCTAATGCGGAAGGCAGAGGTCGAGCCCGATAGCGTCAAAGCTGTCATGATCGGCACGACGCATTTTACCAATGCGTTCGTGCAGCGCCGCGACTTAACAAAAGTCTTGGTGATCAGGATCGGCGCGCCGGCCTCCCGCGGGGTCCCCCCCTTCTCGGGCTGGCCACAGGATGTGCGCGATGCCGTATTCGGAGATAGCGCACTCGTCACTGGCGGCTTCAACTATGACGGGCGACCGATCGGCGAATTTGATCCCGATGCGGTATCTGAAATCGCATGTCGGGCCGCGGACGCGGGGATTACCCAAGTGGCTGTGTCGTGCATTTTCAGCCAACTAAACGCCGAGCACGAGCTTCGAGCCCAGGAAATCGTGGCGCGCGTCGCGCCAACTTTGGAGGTTTCGCTATCCTCGGAGCTTGGCCGGGTCGGGCTGCTCGAACGCGAAAACGCCGCGATCATGAACGCAAGCTTGCGGCCGTTGGCTGCCAAGGTAGCCGCCGCCCTCAGCGACGCATTGAGCCGACTAAGCCTGACCTGTCCGTTGTATGTCAGTCAGAACGACGGAACGCTTATGGGTGCCAAACAGCTTATTCGGCATCCTGTGTTGACCTTCGCTGCCGGTCCGACCAACAGCCTGCGCGGCGCTGCTTGGCTGACCGGGCAGTCCGATGCCGTCGTGATCGATGTTGGCGGCACAACCACCGATGTCGGGGTGCTTTCCAAAGGCTTTCCGCGACAATCTTCGGTCCACGTCGATGTCGGCGGCGTGCGCACCAACTTCAGGATGCCTGACATCGTCTCGGTAGGGCTAGGTGGGGGCAGCTTGGTGCGACGAGGAGACGATAAGGTGCGAGTGGGCCCGCAATCAGTCGGCTATGCATTGCGCGACGAGGCGATGATCTTCGGTGGCGGCACGCTGACGGCTAGCGACATCGCGGTCGCCTCGGGCTGGGCAGATTTCGGAGACAAAAAGCTGGTCACCAGTCTGGAAGGCGACATACTGGAGAAAGCGCGCAGAGAGATGTCGCGCATCGTCGCCGAAGCGATTGATCGTATCAAGACCACCCCAGACGCTATCCCGGCAATCCTCGTGGGCGGCGGTAGCATATTGATCCGAGAGGCTCCGGCGGGAGTTTCTGAGCTTCACAGACCAGACCATGCGGAAGTCGCGAACGCGATCGGCGCTGCCATCGGGCAGGTCAGCGGCGAAATCGATCGCATCTACACCATAGCGTCGCCGGCCGATAAGGAAGCAGCGTTTGCCGAGGCGCGGCAGCTGGCAACTGAGCGGGTGCTGGAGGTGGGCGGAACGAGAGACGGTCTGGAGATCGTCGATCTGGAAGCGATCCCCATCCAATATTTGCCGGGAGGCGCGATGCGCGTTGTCTGCCGAGCAGTGAGTGATCTGGCAGCAACGGAGGCGCACCCATGATTGCCGAGATCGGGCTTGATGAGATCGAGGACCTCGCCATCGGGTCAGCGTTCCTCGGCACGGGCGGCGGCGGCGATCCATATCTCGGGTCGTTGCTATGCCGAGAGGCGATCGGCCGATACGGGCCAGTGCCATTAGTCGATGTCGAGCAGTTGGCCGACGACGATGCGGTGTTCGGCGCGGCGGCGATGGGTGCGCCGACTGTTATGATTGAGAAGCTGTTTTCGATCGATGACCAGGACCGCGCTGTGCGGTCGCTCGAGCGTTTCCTCGGTCGTACCGCTTCCGCGATCACGTCCCTCGAGATCGGCGGGTGCAACTCAATGATGCCGGTCGCTTACGCAGCGTTGCGCAGGCTACCGATCGTCGACGGCGATGGAATGGGTCGTGCGTTCCCACAACTTCAAATGACAAGCTACAACATCAGTGGTGTGAAATGCGCGCCAATGACGCTGGCGGATGAGTTTGGCAACGTTGTCCTATTCGAGACTGACGACGGAAAAAAAGCGGAAGACCTTGCGAGACCGGTCGTCGCGGCAATGGGCGCGGCAGGTTGCATGTCTTGCTATCCCATGACAGGTGCCCAAGCCCGCGCGGCTTCGGTGCCACACACATTGTCGGCTGCGATTGCCGTCGGGCAAGCTGTTGCGGGCAGGCGGTACGGCGACCGTGCTCCGGTCGACCGCTTGCTCGCGGCGTTGCGCGAGCAAGCGCTGTACGGCGACGCGCGTTGCGCCTTCGAGGGCAAGATCACTTCCGTTGAGCGTGTCACCCGCGATGGCTGGGTCTTCGGGACGTGCACGATCGAGGCGCTTGAGGCATTTGGAACTGCCCAAGTCGCATTCCAAAACGAAAACCTCAGCGTCACCGTCGAGGGGAAGCTGCGTTGCGTCGTGCCTGACCTCGTGACGATTGTCGATTCGGAGACCGCCCGTGCCATTCCGACCGAACGACTTGCCTACGGGCAGCGCGTATCCGTGATCGTCTGTGCCGCACCGTCGCAATTGACCTCGCCAAAGGCGCTATCAATCGTCGGTCCACAGTGCTTTGGCATCGAAGAGAAATACTCCCCGCTGGCTAAGCTCATGGCGCGAGTGGCGCCGTACAGATGATTTCCCACATGTCCTGCCACACGCTCGATGACATCGACTTGCGAATTCTGGCGGTTCTTCAACAAGACGCCCGGACCAGTAACCTCAATCTGTCTTTGGCCGCCAATTTATCGCCACCGCCGACGCTGCGCCGAAAACAGACTCTAGAAAAAAAGGGATTTATCCGCGGCTATCATGCCGTACTTGATAGCGAAAAGCTGGGTTTCGGAGTTCTTGGCTTTGTATTCGTCGGTCTGAACTCACAGGCGGAGTGCCACTTGAAGGCCTTTCAGGCCCAGGTTCATCTTTGGCCGCTTGTGCGCGAGTGCTACGTCCTCAATGGCGATACGGACTTCTTGCTCAAGTGTGTCGCTCATGATCTCAGCGAATTACAGAGCTTTGTCACCACAGCAATCTCGACGATGGACCGCGTGGCGGCGGTCAAGACGTCCTTTGTCATTGAGGTGAGCAAGGACGAACCCACAGTCCCACTTTCGCAGGTAACCGCGCCACCGCGACCTGTGGCAGCACGCAAGCTTCGACTTCCGACGTTGCCGTGTGAGGCTGTCAGACGCCGGCATCGTTAAATGTGTCTTGATCCGCGACGACGATCTCGAAAATCTCGAAGGAAGATCCGGTCAAGACGTTTCGCGTCACGACCCCCGACGACGCGAAAGGCTACCGCGACTCTGAGCTTCGGTTCGAAAAGACTCGGCGCAACTCAGAACGATGGCGCGCCCGTTGAGCAAGTTGTGGTGAAAACTCACCCACTGCGACTAATTTTCTATCAAACACGAAGCTTCCTGCGGCAGAATCCGAGCCGATCATTTCTGATTTGGATTTGGACGTTCACAACGAGATGATCCTCGCGGATGAACACCGTCGCCACGCGCTAGTGCGGCTCGAAATTAAATCGAGAAGTGGAATTTGCCGTGCTGAACGCAGTCACAATGGTTCAGATTTGGAGCTCTACGCCGTGAAGAATAGATCTACGCTCAAACTGCACGTTCCCGTACCCAGCACACGACCCGGCGATATTCCCGACTTTAAAGACGTGCCGATCGGAGCGGCCGGTGACGTGCAGCGACCGGAGGTCGATGCGCGACCGCACGACATTACGTCTTTGGCATATTCTTTGATCCGAGTGCTGGATTCGAAAGGGCGGGCTTTAGGGCCGTGGAATCCGCGTCTCGGCCCGGACGTTTTGCGCAAGGGCTTGCAAGCCATGCTCCTGACCAGGGCGTTTGACGACCGCATGTATCGAGCCCAGCGCCAAGGTAAGACTTCGTTCTACATGAAGAGCACCGGTGAGGAAGCCGTGTCGATCGCGGCAGTGTTGGCGCTCGAACCAGACGATATGTGCTTTCCGTCTTATCGCCAGCAGGGCCTGTTGATCGCGCGAGGGTATCCGTTGGTCGACATGATGTACCAGATTTATTCGAACGCCATGGACCCGCTGAAGGGTCGACAACTACCTGTGATGTATTCGAGCAAGCAGTATGGATTCTTCACGATCTCGGGAAATCTTGGGACGCAGTTTCCGCAGGCTGTCGGATGGGCCATGGCCTCCGCGTACAAGGGCGATGATCGCATCGCAGCAAGCTGGATCGGCGACGGAACGACGGCTGAAGGAGACTTCCACCATGCGCTCAACTTCGCATCTGTCTACAGGGCGCCCGTCATTCTGAACGTCGTCAACAATCAATGGGCAATCTCGAGCTTTTCGGGAATCGCCGGGGGCCAGGAGGCGACATTCGCCTCGCGCGGAATTGGCTACGGCTTGCCAGCCCTGCGCGTGGACGGAAACGACTTTCTCGCCGTCTACGCTGCGACCCAATGGGCAGCAGAGCGCGCCAGAGCCAATCTCGGCGCCACGCTCATCGAGCACTTCACGTATCGCGTTGAAGGCCATTCGACGAGCGACGATCCCAGCCGCTATCGGCCATCAGGGGACGCGAAAGCCTGGCCGCTAGGCGATCCCGTTGAACGCTTGAAAATGCACCTCATCGCCATTGGTGAGTGGAGCGATCAAAAGCACCAGGAGGCGCAAGAGGTGGCGGTCGAGCAGGTACAAGCGGCCAATAAAAGGGCTGAAGCAATCGGCACACTGGGCCAAGGCCAACCACCGAGCGTCAAGACAATGTTCGAGGACGTGTTCAAGGAAATGCCTTGGCATCTGCGACGTCAGAGGCAAGAGCTAGGGATTTGAACAATGCCGACAATGAACATGATTCAGGCGCTCAATTCAGCACTCGACGTGATGCTCTCGAACGATCCAGACGTCCTGACATTCGGCGAAGATGTCGGCTATTTCGGCGGCGTGTTTCGCGTGACCGAAGGCCTGCAGAAGAAACACGGGCTGACACGCTGCTTCGACACGCCAATCGGAGAGGGCGGGATTGTTGCGGTCGCGATCGGCATGGGTGCCTATGGCTTGCGTCCTGTCGTCGAAATTCAGTTCGCCGACTACATTTATCCAGCCTATGACCAACTCGTCTCAGAAGCTGCGCGCCTACGCTACCGCTCTGCTGCGGACTTCACGGCGCCAATTACGCTACGAACCCCGTACGGAGGCGGTATTTTCGGTGGCCAGACACACAGTCAGAGTCCCGAGGCGCTATTCACCCATGTGGCCGGCTTGAAGACCGTCGTTCCGTCGACCCCCTATGACGCGAAGGGGCTACTCATCAGTGCGATCGAAGACGACGATCCGGTGATTTTCCTCGAGCCCAAGCGCATCTACAACGGCCCGTTCGATGGCTATCACGACCGACCGGTGCAGTCCTGGGCCAAGCATCCAGCCAGCGAAGTGCCCGCAGGGCATTACACCGTTCCACTCGGTAAAGCAGCAATTATGCGGGCTGGCGATGATCTCACCATACTGGCCTATGGAACAATGGTGCATGTAGCTTTGGCTGCTGTGGCGGAAACCCAGATTGACGCCGAAGTGATCGACCTTCGTACCTTGATGCCCGTTGATATCGAAGCCATCGTCGCCTCGGTAGAAAAGACGGGGCGCTGCATCATCGTTCATGAGGCCACTCGAACAAGTGGATTTGGCGCAGAGCTCTCGGCGCTTGTGCAGGAAAACTGCTTTCATCACCTCGAGGCGCCGATCGAACGCGTAGCAGGTTGGGACACGCCCTATCCGCATGCCTTCGAATGGCAATATTTTCCCGGCCCAGCGCGCGTGATCGCGGCAATGCGCCGAGCCATGGAGGCTTGAGTGGGTCGCTATGTCTTCAAATTGCCTGACGTCGGCGAAGGTACGGCCGAGGCAGAGATCGTCGCCTGGCACGTTCGTGTCGGTGACGAGATTCGCGAGGATCAAAATCTCGTCGACGTCATGACTGATAAGGCCACCGTTGAGATGACGTCGCCGGTTTCGGGCAAAGTCGTTTCGCTTTATGGCGAGCCCGGTTCGATGACGCCGGTCGGAGCCCCCCTCGTGGAATTTGAAGTCGAAGGCAGCGGCAACATCACAACCAACAGCGAAGAGGACCCCAACCCAAAAGCCGAGACAAAGAAAGCGGAACCGCCGACGCCCAAGACGACCGCTAGAAAAACCGAAGCGCCACTCAAGGCGGCCACCCCTCCCCCCCTCAACCACGCGAGTGAAAAACCGGTCTTCGCTGCACATGCATCAGCAGACAAACCCCTAGGATCTCCCGCTGTGCGTCAGCGTGCACGGGACCTCGGCATTGCGTTGCAATTTGTACCCGGAAGCGGACCTGCGGGACGCATCAGCCACGAAGATCTCGACAAGTACATCGCGTCGGGTGGTGGGAACCTGCGCGCTAGAAGCGCGACCCATGCCAGGCGCGACGGAATTGAAGACGTCAAGGTGATTGGACTCCGTCGCAAGATCGCCGAGCGTATGCGGGAGTCCAAACGTCGGATTCCGCACTTCGCCTATGTTGAGGAGATCGACATGACCGAGCTTGAGTCGCTGCGCGTACATCTGAATACGACCAAGAGCGCGCAACGACCGAAGCTCACTGTCTTGCCCTTCATCATGCGCGCGCTGGTGAAGGTCTTGCCCGACTTTCCGCAGATCAACGCGCGCTTCGACGACGAAGCTGGAGTCGTGCACCGCTATGCCGCGGTCCACATTGGAATCGCCACACAAACCGCGAATGGATTGCTCGTTCCCGTCGTCAAGCACGCCGAAGCGCTCGATATTTGGGACAGCGCGCTGGAAGTGGCGCGCGTAGCCGAGCTGACCCGCAGCCACAAAGCTTCGAACGAAGACCTGGCCGGATCAACAATTACTGTCACAAGTCTCGGTGCGCTCGGCGGTGTCGCGACGACGCCGGTGATCAACTATCCCGAGGTCGCCATTTTCGGGCCGAACGCGATCATCGAACGTCCTGTGGTGCGTGATGGACAAGTGGTTGTGCGCAAGATGATGAATCTGTCGTCCTCGTTCGACCACCGTGTCGTCGACGGCTACGACGCGGCTGCGTTCATCCAAAGCATCAAGGCGTTACTGGAACATCCTGCCACTCTGTTCATCGATTGAGCGATGGCTGAAGCGATCAAGACGAAGGTTCTGATAGTTGGGGGCGGACCAGGCGGCTACGTCGCAGCGATTCGTGCCGGCCAACTTGGCCTGGAGACCGTGCTGGTCGAAGCAGCGCGATTGGGCGGCACTTGCCTCAACGTCGGCTGCATCCCGTCCAAAGCGATTATCCATGCTGCCGGAGAGTTCGCGGTAATGGCGCAGGCCGCTCGAGCACCGCTCAACGGCATTTCTCTATCCGCACCGCCTCGCGTCGATTTTGCCGGGACTGTCGCGTGGAAGGACACAATAGTAGGGCGTCTCAATACCGGAGTGGCGACCCTGCTCAAGCGAGCCAAGGTCCGCGTGATTCGCGGCTGGGCGACGTTTTCCGACGGCAAGACTTGCACTGTTACAACCACAGACGGTCTGACTAATGTGAGCGCGGAGCATGTGATCCTCGCAAATGGCTCCGTGCCAGTTGAGCTGCCATTTCTGAAGTTCGGCGGATCTGTCATCTCTTCGACCGAGGCGCTGTCGCTCGACAAGTTGCCGCAAAAAATCGTTGTGGTCGGAGCGGGGTATATCGGACTCGAACTTGGCATTGCCTTTCGCAAGCTCGGCGCAGAGGTCACCGTTGTTGAAGCGCAGGAGCAAATCCTGCCGCTCTACGACGCGGCGCTTGTTGCGCCCGTCGCCAAATGGCTGGAGCGGAACGACGTCGTAGTCCACCTCGGCGCGCGTGCCAAAGAAATGGCGGGTGGCGAGCTGACGGTCGAATTGGGGAACAACAAAATCGCGGGCCTCGCCGCTGACAAGGTGCTCGTCACGGTTGGCCGCATGCCGGCCATAGAAGGCTGGGGCCTAGAGAACATGGCCGTGGACCTGGACGGCTCGTTCGTGAGAGTCGACGACCAATGCCGTACCTCCATGAAAAATGTCTGGGCAGTGGGAGATCTAGTTGGAGAACCGATGCTCGAACATAAGGCGGCGGCGCAGGGGCATATGGTGGCTGAGATCATCGCTGGATATAAACGGCGCTTCGATCCGGCTTCAATTCCCGCCGTATGCTTCACTGAGCCGGAAATTGTCAGCGCGGGACTGGCTCCCGGTGGACGGTTGTCAACCAGCGACGACATCATCACGGCGACATTTCCGTTCGCGGCCAATGGGCGAGCGCTCGCGATGAACAGCGGCGACAATGGCGGCTTCGTGCGGGTGCTTGCGCGAAAATCTGATCACCGCGTGCTCGGAATTCAGGCGGTCGGAGCTCACGTGAGTGAACTCGCCAACGAGTTCAGCTTGGCACTCGAAATGGGAGCTGTCCTCGAGGACATTGCCAGCACGATCCACGTCCATCCTACCTTGGGCGAAGCGTTCCATGAGTCCGCACTGCGCGCGCTCGGCCAAGCAATTCACGTTTAAGCCTGTTGTTTGTATGCTTTAAAAAACCACCAAAAGTTCCGATTTGCAGAAGCTACACCTTCCTCATTGATTAGATGAAATGAAACCCTGTTCACCCGCAAAGGCACAGTCACCGCGGAACGGACGCGCTTTCGTGCGCGAAATCGATGCTATCGACCAAAAGATTCTTGCCGCTTTGCAGAACGACGGACGAATCACGAATGTGGATTTGGCAGCGCGCGTCGGTATATCGGCGCCACCGTGCCTTCGCCGCAAACAGGAGCTTGAAGACTATGGCTTCATCCGTGGCTATTACGCGGACGTCGACCCCGCGAAGGTGGGATACGAAGTGTCGGCTTTTCTTTTTATTGGACTCGTCTCGCAAACCAATAGCGAGGTAGAGGCTTTCGGGGAAAGGATACGCCTCTGGCCTCTCGTGCGGGAGGCCTTCGCACTTTCTGGCAACGTCGATTTTCTGTTGCACTGTATCGCGCCAAATCTCCGCGCGTTCCAGGTATTTCTAACAGAGACCGTGATGAAATCTCCCGGCGTTCTGACCGTTCGCACAGCGATCGCGATTCATGTCGTGAAAAGAAGCGGCCGCGTGCCATTTTTGGAGTAGTTCCATCTCACGAGTTATCTTTAGGTCGGTGCCATCGGGTCGCGATTTCAACGCGTCGCAACGAACGAGCGTGCTAAGCGTGCGGTTATCTACAATGGAATAGTACCCGAGATTGTTACGGGCTACAGATTGTAAGCGCCGGCAGATCCGGGCGCTGCCAAGGTTCAGCCAAGAGACCAGGATTGGGATGCAAAAGAGCTTTGGACGCGACAGAGAAATCGATTGGGCGAAACAGGAATGAGCCACGAACATCTAGCCCGCGAAGCTGATTCATCATCGCGAGCATATGTGTTGCGTTTAACGTCACGGTTAGTACAAACAGCTTCGATATACCCAGGTGCGACTTATAGGAGCGCGCGCGCAACATTCTAATATAGCGCTCGAGCTTTTGGCCGAACGAGTATTGACTTCGGTTTGTCCTCCTGACGGGCATGGTCGCCCGATCAATTTCGAGTGCAAAGAATCGATAAAAGCACCGTCCCTTGTCCGTATATTCGAGACCGAAGAGTGCGTCAGGAGAAAGTTCGTCGGTCCCGGGGACCGGGATTCGGCCTGGCGTAGGAGACAGACGCGTGCTCTCAGGCGCCCGGGTAAGAATTTCACTCCATGGAATGAAGCGAACATTCTTCGTGCCGACCGCGCTGATTTCGATCGAAGCTAGAACGTCGCAAATGGCGAGTGTGTGCTTGAACTGCCTTTGGCCATGACCATTGGGAAATGTTCGCATCGCGTCCGCGACTTCGCCACATTCGGACAACACGCGACGCCCTCCTTCGCCGATCTCGTAGACAGCCGGCTGGCAAAGCGCATGTGCGAATTCCCACTGCTGTTCGGGTCGATCGAGATAGCCCTGATGAAAGAGATTGCCCAGCCTTTCTATGAAGCGTTTCTCAGACGCGCCGCCTAAAAACCCGTCCAGATACGTCGACCGTAGGTACCGATAACCCGTCAACAGCTTGAAGATTTCGATGTCGCGGATGGTTAAGGCAATCCGATTACGTCCGGGCGTGCGGCGCGTACGTGAGCGGCGGCCAACAACTTCCATAAGGATGGGGATTATCGCCGTTTTCGTCAGAAGGAAACGTTCGCCATGGCGCGCGATGATTCGTGGTGAAGCGAAATGTTCCTCTATGTGTTGGCATAAATTGTCTTCCGAGCTGCGAAAGTTCGCAAACACTGGTCCGACCAACTGATATCTTGAAACTTTTTGCAATCACTTGACTCCATTCAGCTGTTCTTCACCCTAAGGAGCGGTGCTGCGGGGCACATACACATTCAATCTTTTGACGACATTCGAAACGTGCCGAGCTTATACGGCCGCTGGCAGGCGCAGGTGATCGTCACGCTCCGAACGGGGGACAAGCGGTGACGCGGGGAGCTTTCGGATAGGAGGGCTGAATGAACGAGATGACTGCCAAGAAACGATCGAGGGCGGGGCTTTAGAGCATGCCGGAGGAACTTGCATTTATCGGGCCCATCATTGTCGGCTTAGCAATTCTCTTTGCCGTCGTCGCAGTTCTTGGTTTTGGCGTTACGTGGCTTCTAGCGCATCCGGCCGTGATTGTGGTTTTCACAGGTCTGATCATTTTCCTGGTCTGGCGCAGCGCGCGGCGCAATCGCGTCTAGTTCGTCGATCTAGGGGCTGCAATGGGCAGCATCGAACAGCGAATTTCAGTCGCGTTCTTGGGGCTGATGCGAGGGGAACAGGTGATGCAGCTAAAGATTCAACGCTCGCAGCGTATGGGCGGATTGACCGCCAGCATAGTCATCTTCTGTCTCGATGTCCGAGCAGACTACTCGGCTGAAGAGAGGGGCAATATCAATCGCTACAAACTCGGCGGGCAGACAATATATAACAGCCGCGCTGCGCAACGGCACCTCGAGCAATCGGACGCTCACCTAGCACGGACCCAAGAGGGGTCGACAGGAAATCGGCTCGTCGGAGTTGTGCGCGGCGCCGCCTCCTTGGCTATGGCCAAGATGCAACTTAACATAACGATCGCGAGCCTTGGCCGAGGTCACCACATCGAGTGCAAGGACCTTGAAGAGCTCTTAGGAGCGGAGGACACAGTTCGCAGTGCGTGCAAGGACCTGACCCGGTATCTCCAAGTCGCGGAGACGTTCGACGGCAGCGAGCTCGTTGTCGAGTACGTGAATGGAGAAGAGCGGATTCATGTGACACCACACGCGCCGCCGCTCTTAGAGTATGCGGGCGCGACCGCCTCAACCACTACACCGAGACCCGGCGCTATTGAATATGCCTCCGACATTCCGGGTGTTGATCTGGGCAAGATGCTCGCAGAATTCTGGGATAGTCCTCGCAACCGCAAGATTGTCTTTTGGGGGCTGGGGATCCTGGCGATTGGACTGCTCCTGCACTCCTGCTTCGGCTGATGGCCAAGGACCCCTTCGAACGGTTCGCGCTGTCGGCCTTCACGCCGTTCGCGCGCCGGTTTACCGACGAGAAGGCCCAGGACCTTAGGGATACGCAGGAGCTCTATGCGCGGGTGCGGGCCATGCACCTCAGATCCAGGTTCGTCGGCAAGAGCGGCGACATCGAGATCGGTGGCGCCATCTGGGGTGAATGCAGCCACAACGTGTCCGAGCCGCTCGAGACTTATTTTATTCACACGATACACAGTCTGCTCCAACACGAGCGCGTCATATTCGAATTTCCGGAGATCGATCTGCGCACGGCACACCTCTCCCTCAAGGAACTGGTGGATCTGCGACATTTCCTGCGTGCTAAGGAGTACTTCCACACCCACGAAGAGAAGATCGTCGGATTGCTGGTGGACGGTCTTGGACGTGTCTTCTCCGCGATCGGAAGCCAGTTGCCGGCTGTGTTCGCGCCCTCGCCCTTCACGATCCCACTGATTTTTCTTCTGCCGGAACCCAAGGGGTTCATCGATCAGCTTTATGGCGAACTGAAGCAGACGCACTATATGGACCACGGTCTCTTCGTCGAAGTCTTCCGGAAGATGTACCTCAATCTGTGCGAGGTTTCCGGCGTCGTCGATCCCTACGAGCCCAAGAAGCCGCTCAAGATGCCGAGCAAGAGCGATGCGCCCCTCCAGGACATCGTCACGCAGTATCTCAAAGGCACGCCATTCGAACCTTTCTTCCTCGCGCCGGCCCCATTGCAGTTCCGCTATGAGGAGCGATTTCGCCACATGCACATCGTGGGAGGCAGCGGGGCCGGCAAGACGACCCTGCTCCAGAACCTAATCCTGAATGACTTAAAGTCAGAAGATCCGCCCGCGCTCGTCATTGTGGACAGTCAGAGCGACCTGATCCGCAAGCTTTCACGCCTGCTGCTGTTCGATCCCGACGGAGGACCGCTGGCGGACCGTTTTCTCCTGATCACGCCCAGGGAGATCAAACATCCGCCTGCGCTCAATATCTTCGATGTGAATCGCGGCCGGCTCGATCGCTACGACGAAGAAACCAAGGAGCAGGTGGTCGCAGGTGTGATCCAAACCTTCGATTATCTGTTCTCGGGCCTTATCGGTGCGGACTTAACAGCCAAACAGGGTGTGTTCTTCCGCTTTGTCGCTCGGCTGATGTTGGCATTGCCCGATACGCTCCACCGGCCGGCGACCATTCTCGACATGCTCCATCTCATGGACGATCCGACGCCGTACTTACCGGCAATTGCCACCCTTCCCGATATCCAGCGCAATTTCTTCGAGCGGGATTTCCTGTCGCGCAAGGACAAGAAGAGCACGTTCGAGCAGACGAAGGACCAAATAAGGTATCGCCTCAATTCCATTCTCGAAAATCCCACCCTGGCCCGGCTGTTCACCTCGCAGCGGACCAAGGTCGATCTCTTCACCACCCTCAACAATGGCGGAATTGTCCTTGTCGATACGGCTAAGGACTTCCTCAAAGGCGCATCGGGAAATTTCGGCCGGATCTTCATCTCGCTGGTGCTGCAGGCGATCCTCGAACGAGCCGCCATCCCCGAGGATGAACGCAAGCCCACCTTCCTCATCGTGGACGAGGCGGCCGCCTATTTCGACAGCAACATAGATGACCTCCTCACTGAGGCCCGAAAGTACAAGCTTGGCTGTGTCTTTGCCCATCAGTTTCTCGACCAGGCCACGCCGTCGCTCCGCGCCTCGCTGGCTGCCAATACCGCCGTCAAGATGGCCGCCGGAGTCTCAACCGGCGATGCCAGGGCACTTGCGCCTGATATGCGGACAACGGCGGACTTCATCTTAGGCCAACCGAGTCACACTTTTGCCTGTCATATTCGCAATGTGACACCGAGCGCGGTGTCGATTCCGGTCGGACGCGACCTTTTCGAAAACGAACCCAGGCTGAGCAAGGAGTCCCACGATCTGTTGCGCGCGATCAATCGCAGGCGGGTGGCTCTCGACGACGAGGCCAAAAAGCTTTCATTCGCTCCGGAGAATGAGCCGCGCAATCTAGATTTGACCGTCCATCGGGATCGCACCTCTGGTGCGAGCGCGGATCCGCACGAGGACAAGACCGAAGACAAACCCAAGACATCGATTGACAAAGCTTCTGAGCCTTCGACGAAATCCAAGCCTTTTAGTGAGTCCAATCATGACCAGAACTCTGATGCTGCGTCCGACGAGTGGTGAGGAGGGTTTTGAAGCGTGGGCTGTTTGCGGGGTACAAGGGTGCGTTCAGTTTTTTTTCGAAGAACCTGTATTAAGTCGGACCTGCATGTCCGGGGATAGGCTTTGGCCAACCGTTGACCGCGCTTTGAAAAATCGAATTCTCGGACGTGCAAGCATGGGGATACGGTATCGCCCAGCGTATTCCCCAGCCCATCCCCTAGCGTATCGCCCTAAGAAGTAAGGGGACCGGTCGCGACCCGGTCCCCTCGTAAAGCCCTAGAAGGAAGTGTCAGGTTTTGCGATTGCGTCGCGTTTGGCGATGCGCTCGTTAAGCCACTCCTCTATTTCCGACAGCAGCCACGCGACCCGGTTTTGGCCGAGCACGATCCGCTTGGGAAAGCGACCAGCTTTTTCGAGCCGCGCGATGTGCTGAAAGGAATAAGGAATGCCACAGACCGTCTTAAGCTCCTTCTTCGATACGACTCGTTTTGAGAACGAAGACATCGAACAACTCCCTTGATAGGGAGCGTCGACGCTCCGGTTGCGAAAGCCGCACCAGTGAGCGCGCAAAGACTACTCATGGACACCCGTGCCGTCACGTACATCGTGAAGCCTCGCGCTGCATTTGCAAAAGTAACAACTTACGATATTGGCTGCGCAACAAATTTGATGAATTCGGGCTCCATCGTGCACAAAATTGAAGCGCGTCAACTCAGCCTCTCTCGGATCGTGCCGAAGCTGCGTAACAAACACCCCCGCCGTTAGCAGGGGTGAGTCGTTTTGGCGCCCGAGCACTTGTATCGCATGTGTCATTTGCCTGACGCCACTGGCGCATCGTTTTTGGTGGCGCGCTGGATGAGATATTCGTGCGCCTCCTGCGCGGCGCTCGCAGCGGTGAAGATGGCGCGGCTGTCGCGCTTGAGAACCTTGAGCCAACTGCCGAGATAGGCCGCGTGATCCTCTCGTGGTTCGAGCGTGATCCCGAGCCACGAACAGAGAAATGCCGACCCGATCTCCGCGACCAACTCTTCCATCGCATAAGCCTCGTCGCCGAAGCGTTTGCCATAGGCGCGGTTGAGCCGGTGTTCCGCCCCTGTCCAGTGCGTGAGTTCGTGCAGCAGCACAGCGTAATAGCTCTCGGCGGCCGTGCTGGTCGGGCTCGCGATGAACCAGTCCCACTTGGGCATTTCGATCACGTCACTCGCGCGTCGATAACACGCCATTGAGTGACCATGCTCTATTCTGGCCCCGATTGCCTCGACGAATGCCTCGGCGACGTTGATGCGCTCGAGCGTGTTGGAGTGCTCCGGCTCTCTCCGCTCGTAACCATCGCATTGCGCGGCATTGAAGACCCAAGACGGCTTTGCGTAGTAGCGGCGCACGATGCGCTGGTCGGGATCGGTCTCGTCGAGCGCCGACTTCTCGATCTGCTTGTAGAAGACGATGACCGTGCCCTGCTCACCGTGACGCACTTGGGCGTCGATCGACTGCCATTGCTTGTAACTTGCCCACTCCCCAGTTGGATAGTGCTTTGCGAGGGCGGCTATCCAGAGCGCGAGCACGTTGATGCCTCGGTAGTTCGCGTAGGTCGTGGCGTTGGTGGGAATGGCAACCGATCTTCCTGATGCGTGCCACGGCATAGTGAAGGTGTTGACGCCGGCTTCGATCGCGGCAACAATTTTGTCTGTGACCATTTGGTAGAGGCCGGAGCCGGCCTTGGCCTGAACGACTGTTGACATGAAGTCCTCCCGTGCATGAGGAGCGTCCGAACAATTTCGGGCGCTCCCATCTGCACGGGAGGCGGTTACTGAGGGCGCGTCTCTTCGCGCGCGTAGTGGGTCAGCACGCAGGCGGCGGCACAGAACAGGCCCATGTGATGGCTCTCGCCGAGCCAGATCTTCTGGGGACGTGGCAGCCGCGGCCGCAGTGCCTCGATGCGTTCTGCGACCGCTGCCGCGACATCATGGCGTTTGCCACTGTCCTCAAGACCCAGAGTCTCTGCGATGGCACGCCGCGCATACTGGTGCACAGCTATGCGGTGACGGCGTGCACGCATGACCAGGGAGCGGTACAGACGTCTCAGGCGCGGCTTCCGCTTGGATGTTTGGCCGTCAGATTCCTCGAGGGCCAGAACCGTGGGGCGATACTTGTCGAATAGCCTCTCGACGCGCGCCAGTGTCTTGCCGTTCTTGTCGGAGCCATGAATCTCCACCGATCCGCAGTCGAACAGAGCACCGGGCCCCTCGAACAGAACCCAACCCAATCCGCGTGCCGAGGGATGAAGGCCCAGTACAAAGACGGGAGGCTTCATAGGTCGAGATGGTTCGCCAATCGTTTGATCAGGGCAGACACATAGGGTGCCGCTTCGCTGCGCCCGGCATCGGACCGCAGCGCGTCCAAGAGCGTATGGGCGCGCGCCAGCAGCTCGCGCTCGATGTGCAAGGCGAGATGCGGGAAGAGATCCTCCAGCGGCACGCCCAGCGCCATCGCGCAGGCAAACGCCACCTCGAGGCCCGGACGCTTGGCCCCCGACTCGAGCTCGGAGCAGGCTTGCTGTGTGGCGAACCCGATCAGCGCGGCAAGCTCGCGCTGCGCGAGAAGAGCGGATTTGCGGTATTCGCGGACGCGGCTGAGAGGCCTTTGCATACGCTGCCTGGCCATGGTCTCAGGCGAGACCCTCTGCCGCCAATGCCCGAAAACATCGCTGCCAGCGATGTCTGAAGACGTCAGTTTCCCCCAGGCGCCGTGCGTGCGAGCGGCGCCGTTGTCGGCCCTCGGGGATCTGTGTTTCGTGGATTTGCCGGTGCGCGGAGCGCACTTTTTGGCAAGCCAACCCTACCATTGCTCTTATAAAGCGGCAAGGAACGTGCCCTCAGCACATGTCCGATGTCGCGCGCGGTGGCAGACGCGCCGAGTTCGTCGCTGTTCACGCGCGCGGTGATTTCGCTGAGCGCGATGAAGGGGACGTCGCGTTCGGCAAGCGCGTCGAGCGCCGCTAGCGTTCGCGCTTCTAGCGTCGCGGCGCGATCGGCAATCAAACGTACGTTCCAGGCGCGCACTTGCGCGACAAATGCGTCGCGCAACGTATTGTCGTCGATTACTGACAAGAGCGAGATCACAGTCTGGTTGAGACGCGGATCGATACCATCGACGAGACGCGATGAATCGCTCTTGATCTCAGAGAGGTGCGTCAGTCGGTAGTGCAGGAGCCGGTTGCGCAGCGCAAGCGCCTCGCTGCGAAGTGATTTGGGTACGCGGATGGGAATGTCGCTGCGCAAAGGCCGCGTCCCCATGTCTTCGGTGATGAACCGGCTCTCGAGCGCTTCGTCGCGAAACGTCCCGCGCATCGCCACGATCTTGGGCCCATACACCGTGAAGGCAGCCGGATTGAACTCCTTCTGCGCGTTCTGCAACGTGCGCAGCACCGGAAGCCCGCGCACAGTCCCATTGTTCAGGATCTTCACCAGATCGGCGGTCTTGTCTGAAAATCTCAGGTCCGCTTCGTCGAAAATCAGCGTGCCGCCGAAGCGATCGAGCGTGTGAAAGATCGGCGAGACGGTCGAGGCGGCCGAAGCGAAGAAGCCCTTGTACACCACCGTACCCAAGGCCATCAGAGCTCGCGTCTTGCCGGTGCCGAAGTCGCCCTTGAGCCGCAGATACGGCACCTCGCCGAACGCGTCGAACACCCAGGAGAGCAGGACGTAGTGCGCGGCCAAGCGCTCGAACAGTGGCGAGAAATCCACGTAGCGATGCAGATAGGCTTCGATGTCAGCGAGCAGTTGTTGCTTGGATCCGCTCTCGACCGGTTCGGATGGCAGGAGAACGCAATGGTGGCGAATGAGATTGTTGTCCGGCGAATAGGGCACCAAGGCTTCGCCGCCCGATAGTTCGACGGTGTCTTCGCGCGTCCATTGGCCGTTGCGGCTGACAATGAGGTTCGTCTTGCGAGCGCCCTCATCGTAGACGAGCTCGATGATGGTATCGCCGCAGACGCGCGAAACGGTGGGTGTGGGCTTCGGCACGGAAGAGGTTTCCATGGCGAAAGGGTGCCAGCGGTCACCCATATTGCCAATGCCAGATTTGGGGGACATGCGGACGTGCACGAACGCATACCGATCACTGCAGGCGATGTTTCCTGGCATTGGCGCGAAGGTATGGCTCGCGCATCATCAAGACTCTATGACACAAAAAGATTTTCGTGCGCTGTGCGAGAAAGTTCTGATGCCGTTGATCGACACACTCATCCAAGGTTACCACAAAGAGACCGAGGAGATGTTCGGAACGATCATGCGCGATGTCTTGCGGATGGGCGATACGTTGGAGGCCCTAGTGTCCGCGTCTGGGCGCGATGACCTCGGATAGATGCTATCGCGTATGCCGTATCGCGATTGCGGGCCGCTTGCACCTGCAGCTGCCGTGCAGCAGTGCATAGGCGACGCGCCCGTGCTTCGATTAGCGGCATGAGCGCACTTAAGTTGGGGTATAGCCACTCTTCGCGAAACTGCTGGTACGTTCGGTAGCAGCGGCTGTTGGGGATGCGGTATCCCCATAAGTGTCGCCCTCAGCCATATCTCTAGCACAAATTTTTCGCGCAACGGACGCGCGACCTTGACTTCGAACTGGCGCAATCTATTTTAGTCAGAAGCGCAATTGCGCTGCGTCTCCGTCTCTCTCTCCGCCGGGTTTGGGCATTCGAGGGAGAAGCGCCATGAAGACGATCTATTTGACCTCCATCGCGATTGTCGTCGTTCTTTGTGCAGCGCTGCTGCTCGGGAAGACGATAGTCTTCGACATGTCGGTTGGGGGAAGCACCATAAATATCAACATCATTCCACCCCGGCCCCAGGCGGAGAGTGGCGGAGCGGCCGGGCATTCCTGACCGCATTCCCGATCGATCTCAAACTCTTTGATTTGTCAGCACATTTTTTTAGTTGTTATGCAAAGCGTGGACAGGAACAAAATGAACTTGACATTAAGGCCTTCGACCTTACATTCCGCCGGTTCGCTGGTGAGCGTGCTGGGTCCTAGAGGCCCGGGTAAATGCAATCCAGAGACGCAGGACGGCAGACGTCACATTGTGGCGCTGCGTCACAATCTAAAGCCGCCCCCTAGCGGGGGCGGCTTTTGCGTTTCTGCAGATAATGCACCCCTAGCTTGCAGAAAATGAATACTCGCGCTTTACTATATGTAGGTTTGGCGGATCTTTTTGCGCGCCAGTGCGTTCGTCTCACGGCCATCTCAGGAATCGTCGACTTAGCCTCTGAAAGCCCAGAGCTTTCAAAATTCTGGCGGTCGACGTCTCAGGGTGGCAGTAGCGGGCGCGTTGCGTCGCGCTGTCTCCCAATCTTAAGCCACTGATCCCAAAGGATCAGTGGCTTTTGTTTCAGAGCGTTTGTTTCCGTGCATCAAACAAGAGCAAGAACGCAATGACCCTCGCATTTTTCATAGATGAGTTCGGTCACGAAGAACCATTCCAATCCAAGAGAGGTCAGAGCTGGAAGTACAATCCGGTGTTTGGATACGGCGGCATCGTGCTCCCGGGAAAACAAGTCGATGCATTCGCCACACATTTCTTCGACATAAAGACGTATGCGCTTCGCAACGTCCTCGTGAACCGGCAGGTTGATCCCGTTCATCGCGATGGGACACCCGATCGCCGCTTCCAAATTCAGGAACGCCTGAAAAATCTTGCGCACTCGGAGGTTGTCTCCGACAAAGAAGTGCGGCGCCTTTGTTCGAAGTACGAAGTGAAAGGCAGCGAAATTTTCTCTCGCACATACTTGAACAAGCTCAACAACGTAATCGCGGCGCCAAAATCGGGCGGCGACCGATCGGCGGCTATCGCAAAGAGGCAAGGCTTTTTCAACTTCGCGCGGAGGTTCTTGAGGCTCTTGGAACAATACGATGCCGAGGTCATTTATTTCGGCGTCGACAAGGCAAGATACTTGCCTCAAGATTTTCGTTCTCCGCACGTAAAGTTTGTTCCCGAGATCGTGAGGTTGGGATTTTCGCTAGCCAAATCTCGAAACACCACCGCAACGTTGTTCTTAGATCGTCACCACTCAGATGGGGCGGAAAATAATTTCGGCGAGCGTCATCAAAAGGGACGAATCGCCACCGCGCGAAGGGTCATTCTGGACGGCGCGATGGTCGAACACATTACAGAGCCGGTCTTCCCGGTTCGCTCCCATGAGTCGCAGTGCATTCAGGCGGCGGACTGGATTTGCTACATGTTCTCGCAGACGTTTCCGTTTCTGTGCGACGAAACGCGCTGGGCGAAATACGGTGCATTCTACAGGAAGCTGAGTCCGATGCTTTTTCACAGGGTCGCTCCTGTCAGCGAATTCCACACGGGGACGCGCTCACTGTATGGGAACGGTAAGCAGCCCCGATTTGCCTTCATCGAGACGATGCCAACCGACACATTGGGCGGCCTTGGGCGGAGGCGTCCGTACCATCGCCGCGATGACGCCCCAATGCCCGGTTCGTGAGCTTCGGTTCCAGGTCCGCGCCTTTCGCGCCAACCATCGCTCTCTGCGATGTTTCCAAGCATAGACATTCTCGAATTCGGACTTAGCATGACCTGGATGCCCGACCACCGCCCGGGCGATCACATACTTGACCGATATCTCCCTCACGCTTCCGTTGAAAAGCGTGAGGAAGCACGCGCCAACCTCGAGCGACTGGCGCGCCTTATCGTCAGCGTCCATCGCCGAAGACGGTTCGCTAATCCCCAGCTAACGATTCGCGCAAAAGAGAAATTCGCGGTAGAGTCGGAATCTCCCCTCCACGGAATATGAACAAGGCACCGCGCTATTTCGGATACGTGCGCGTCTCGACAACCAAGCAAGGTGAGCTTGGTGTGTCTCTCGATGAGCAGAAGAGCGCCATTGAAGAATATGCTGCCAAGCACGGCTGCCACATCACCCAATGGTTCGAGGATCGAGAAACGGCTGCGAAGCGCGGGCGCCGTATGTTCAACCAGATGCTCAAGGAGCTGCGTGCGGGCCGAGCCGAAGGCGTGATCATTCACAAGGTCGATCGCGGCGCCCGCAATCTCTTCGATTGGGCATATCTCACCGAGCTCTCGCAAAACGGGGTCGACGTGCGCCTGGTGGCAGACAACATCGACCTCAAGAGCCGCGGTGGTCTCCTTATGGGTAACTTCCAAGCGCTCCTAGCCACTGACTTCAGCATCAATTTGTCCGGTGAGGTGAAGAAAGGGATGTACGGCCGTGTGAAGCAAGGCCTCTACCCTTGGACCGCGCCCCTGGGATACCGCGACAACGGCAAGGGAAAACCCAAGACCATCGACCCGGTGAAGGGTCCCTTGGTCAAGTACATGTTCGAGCGCTACGCGACGAACACCGTCGGGTTTGAGGCGCTGCGCCACGAGATGCACGCGCTCGGTCTTTCGACGAGGGGCGGCGAGCCACTTGCATACGACTCGTTCACGCGCGTGTTCCGCAATCCCTTCTATTGCGGCATTATCCGTCTCAGTACGCTCGACGAAGCGTTTCCCGGTATTCATGAGCCGCTGATCTCCAAAGCGCTTTTCGAGAGAGTGCAAGCAATCGTGCGCGGCAAGTCGGTGCCCAAGGCCAAAAAGCACCTCTTCGTGTTCCGGCAAATGATCCACTGCGAAAATTGCCGCAGTCGCACGCTCACCGGCGAGAACCACTCCTCCTTCACCTACTACCGCTGTCACGGGAGACAATGCCGCGGCACCTCGTGGACGGAGCAGGAACTTGAAGACGTCGTTCGCGATAACCTAGACCGTATCAAGTTGCCGTTTCAGGGACACAAGGAATTGGGGAGCAACGCTCACCCATGGAGGGTACCCGCGACACAGGGATGTGGGGACGTGGGGACGAGAAGTTACTCATGGGGTCCCGGGGGAATTGAGGACCTGAAAGGCCTCGTCGAGAGGGCCTGCCGTGACGAAGGAGAGGACAAAAGCCGGCTGAAGCATTCACTCAATCTGCGCCTCGACAAGATCGAGGATCAGTTAAGGCGTCTCATGGACCTCCTTCTCGATCGCACCATCGATCGCGCGGCGTATACGGCGCGCAAGGAGGATCTCCTCATGGAGCGCCAAGGGCTTATGGACCAGACGAGGAGTGCCGACGAGCGTTCACCACTTGAGCAGCTCTTCGCGGAGTTCGAAAACACAAATAGCCAGCTTCTGCGCTACGATTCGCTCGACAACGACGAAAAGCGCGAATTGGTCGATATCGTCTGTTCGAAATTCTCGGTGTCGCGAAAATCTCCAACGTTTACGCTACGAACTCCGTATAAGGAGATCGCTGAGACTTGTGATCCTCGGTATGGTGCGCTTTGTCGGAGTGATGTTCGAATTGAGCGTGTATTCGAAGTACTGAAGAAAATAGCTGATAACACGGCCGAGACAGGGGAGAGGCCATGGACCAAATCTCGTCCCCACGTCCCCACATCCCCATGATCGCCGGCGGCCCGATCAGGCGCGGCGTCACTTCAACAAGCCGCGCCGTGTGACGGAGCCAGCCGGTGCTCATGGACCGGGGCAGTGGGCTGGTTGCGGAAAGTTTTGGTAGTATTCACCCCATGTCGATCTCAAATCAACAGCTCGAGACTTGGTCAAACCAGGGCGGGACCGGGATCTCGTCTAAGGTATATGCAAGTATTCAGCACTCACTAACCAAGGACTCCTCACCCCTAAACGGGCGGGGCGTCGAGATTTTCCTACAAGGGTCATATGCCAATGACACAAACACGCACGGGGATAGCGACGTCGATGTTGTGGTGCTTTGCAAAGACTCATTTCGGAGTGATCTCACTGCACTCACACCTCAGCTGCAGAAATTGCACCAAGAGACTTTTCCAAACGCTAGCTATTTGTGGGAGCATCTAAGAGACGATGTCCTAGCCGCGCTACGGGCGCATTACGGGAATGCGGCGGTCCAGCAGGGTAAGAAAGCGATCAAGGTGAAAACCGGCGACGGCCGAATGACTGCGGACGTGCTGCCAGCTATTGGATTCCGTCGCTATGCAACTTTTGTCGACAAAGACAATTTAACGGCGCACTGGGGAATACACTTCGTCGATAGTAACGGGATTGGAATAACAAACTACCCGAAATATCACATTGAACGAGGGCAGTCTAAGAACGGAGTCGATCGAACCAAGGGGCGCTATAAGCCGACGATCCGTCTTTTCAAAAATTTCCGTTCTTTCATGGTCGACAAGGGCCACTTGGACGCCTCGGTTGCGCCGTCGTATTTTATCGAGTGCGCGCTGCACAACGTTCCAGACGCGGTCTTCCAAGGAGAGTTTCGAACGACCGTTCCTGCAATCATAGAGAACCTTCGACACGCGCCGTATGCAAATCTGAGAAGCCAAAACGGAGTTACGTCACTCATCGGAACTGGCCCAACGCAATGGACGCAAGATCATTTCACTGCGTTCATAAATACCGCGAAAGACGTGTGGGACGGATCTTAACATGCACTCTTACGCGACTAATTCGGCTGAGCGTCGATACATTCCATTCTTTCTCGCGGCACTCGCGATCGCAGGTGGCTACAGCATTTCACTTCTTCTCTCCGGCTTGGGCATAAAGCTGCCATGGTGGACGCCGTCAGCAGACACCATGACGCTGTATGGATTGATCTACTGGCTCTTTGATCGCTGGATTTGGCGCTGGCACGCGCTCCATTACATCGGGTTCGTCAGAGTTCCCGATCTGAATGGAGAATGGCACGGAGAAGCCCGTCCTACCGAAACGGACGGGGTGTCTCGCGGTCTTGTTTCGAATACGAAGCTCAAAGTAGCCATCGAACAAACTTGGCAATCACTCTGTATCACGGCAGAAACTCATCAATCTCGATCGCGAAGTTCCTCAGCCAGCATCAGGACAGAAAATGGCGGAGTTCTTGAGTACCAGTACATCAACGAGCCCTTTGCCACCGCTCCTGCAACAATGGAAATCCACAGAGGAACAGCGAGCTTTGTCCTCTCATCCGACAAGCTGCTCCTTAGGGGCGACTACTACTCGGGTCGCGGCCGGCAAAACGTTGGCGCAATCGACCTACGCAGACAGAAGTAGGGAAGCGCGCTGTCGCGCAAATCACCATCCATGATCGCCGGCGGCTCGATCAGGCGCGGCGTAACTCGACAAGCCGCGCCGTGTCACGAGCCAGCCGGCGGATTCGCGAAGACACTTTTGGTGGGTCGCCGCCGTGGACTTCTGCAAGGACCCGCTGCGTCGACCGGAGGCCTCATCGGCTGTGACGCTGCACTCGCAACTTTGTCCTATGGTGATGCAGCCTACGTCATCGACGAACTGGCAACGTGCAAGCTCATCCTAAATAACCCCGCCTTAAACTAAGCGGTTGTTACCGAAATCGGGGACCCGCAGAACTCCGCGGCTCCAGGGGGCTGCCTTGTCGGATACCATTCATTTGCAGTCCTGATGCCTTAGCAACAGATATTCCGCAATGTTGCCCATTGCTTCGATTGCAACTCGTGCTTCGCCTTCGGTGACAGAGGGCAACCAGGGACGGCCATGTCCGGACCCTTGTCGATTGCGAAGTTGATTTACTGCGCATGCAAGTTCGAAAAAGGCGCGATCCATGCGAGCCATGTGGCCTTCGTCGGGCTGGCACGGATGATTTGGCGTCATGAGGCCAAGCGCGATATACGCCTGACCTAACAGCATCGGAAAATTCCAGTTCGCGGAATAACCACCCAGACGCTCTTGCAGTATGTGAGCTGCAACGGCCTCAAGCAGGTCCTTTCCCGTCCCCGTTACGAGAGCCGCGTCGTCGGCGCCGCGCTTTGCGCGCCGCACATAGGCCCGCAGTGCATCGGATAGCGCCATACCTGATAGGCCATCGAGCAGCCGATGACTCAGTTCACCGTTAGTCGAAAGTTCATATCCTTCCGTCGCAAACGCCGACACAGCGTTCGCGATCGCCTGTGCGCCGACGAAGTTTGGTGAGCTATCTCGGAAACCGCCATGGGCCCGTATGGTAGACAGGAGGTAGAGCACAAATTTCTGCCCTGCCCCTTCATCATGTTCAAGCGCCCAATTGAGAACCGCGCGCACCCGCTTTGTCTTCCCAACGTTTTGGCCGAAACTTACGGGATCACCGGGACCGAGCCCTGCCCGCCTGATCTGGAATTCTAGATCGTTGTGGCTGGGATCGCGTCTCGTCGATTGTGCGTCGTCAACGAGTCGTGCCATTGCAACAACGATTGAGTCGTTTAGCGGCGCTGATACGTCATTCATCGCCCTATGTCTTTCCTAGAATCGCCCCTGCGCGAATTATAGGTAGCACTCCTGTGAGTGCCAATCGAAGGAACCGATCGAAATCGCCCTGGCATTGGCGCGGGAAGACTCACGAGAGAAGATAAGGCGATGCCGTCTTGCGACGTGTCGTATTTCGCGTGCACCAATCATCGCCATGCGGGCGTGTTGTTTGGCATCAAGCAACACGACCGGCTGATGCACATGTATGTCATTGGCCAGACCGGCACCGGCAAGTCGACGCTACTCGAGACGCTCGCCCTGCAGGATTTCGAAGCCGGTCGGGGCTTTGCGCTGATCGACCCGCATGGTGATCTCGTCGAGCGAATCGCCAATCGTCTGCGCGCCGCGAACGCCGGGAAACTGGTCTATCTCGATGCGACCGATCCCAAAATGCCCTTCGGCTACAACCCGCTCCGCCGCGTCCGGAGCGACAAGATCCCGCTCGCCGTGTCGGGTTTGCTGGAAAGCCTCAAGAAGCTCTGGCCCGAGGCTTGGGGCGTGCGCATGGAACACGTTCTGCGCAACAGCCTTTATGCGCTGCTCGATCGCGACGGTTCGCGTCTACCCGACATACTTCTGCTGTTCAGCGACGACGGCTTCCGCAAAGAGATTGTCAAGGACATACGCAACCACGTCGTGCGCACATTCTGGGAAGACGAGTTCGAAAACTATCCCGATCGTTTGCGCGCCGAAGCCTGCGCCCCGATTCAAAACAAGCTGGGAGCGCTGCTCTCGGACCCGACGCTCTATCGTATCCTGGTCGAACCGGACATCGATCTCCACCTGCGCCGACTAATGGACGACGGCGCGGTGCTGCTGGTCAACGTCGCGAAAGGCAAACTCGGTGCGGAATCCTCGCTTGTTCTCGGCAGCCTCATCGTGTCGACCTTGGGCCTCGCCGCCTTCAGCCGCGCCGAGATTCCAGGCGCCGCGCGACCTTCCTACATCATCTATCTCGACGAATTCCACAACTTCACCACATTGATGCTCGCCAACATGATGAGCGAGTTGCGCAAATATGGTGTCGGGCTCGTGCTGGCGCATCAATTCCAGCACCAGCTTGAGCCGGAGATCCGTCATAGCGTGCTGGGCAACGCCGGCTCCGTCATCGCCTTTCGCGTCGGGCCGGAGGATGCGCCGCTGCTGGCGAAATTGTTTGAGCCAAAATTTCAGGCGCTTGATCTGGTCAACCTGCCGAACCATTCGATCTATCTGAGGCTCATGATCGACGGCGTGCCGAGCGTTCCGTTCAGCGCCGACACCATCAGGCAAACGACCCGCGACTGAGCGCTGCGCTCACAGTTCGTCCATCACACCTTGGTCTTTTGTCAATGTACGTATGGTCGGTTTCGCTGGCATTGTCGCTTTGAGCAGCCCGCGGGAAGCTGTAGGCGGACCGCTCGTTGAAGTCCGCAACCCGCGCCCGAAGTTGGGCGCACTCACCACAAGCCAAGGAGTACCACCCCATGAGCAACACGCTCGTGTCCATCCCGCTTTGCGCGCTCAGGCGCTCGAAGCTCAACATCCGCAAGACCGGCCGCAGCGCCGATATCGCACAGCTGGCGGCGAGTATCGCCAGCCAAGGCCTACTTGAAAACCTCGTGGTACGCCTGAACAGCGACGCGTCGTACGAGGTCATTGCCGGCGCGAGACGGTTGGCGGCGCTCAAGCTGCTCGCGAAAAGAAAGACGATCCCGGACGATCATCCGGTGACCTGCCTGATCCTCGCGAGTGGCGAAACCGCCGACATCGTCGAGGTCTCGCTGGCCGAGAACATCTTGCGCGCCCCAGTCCATCCCGCCGACCAGTTCGACGCCTTCGCCAAACTCCACAAGGAGCGCCTTGCCATCGAGGACATTGCCGCCCGCTTCGGGTTAACCACCACGCTCGTGCGCCAACGCCTCAAGCTCGCCGCCGTCTCGCCCAAACTGATGACGGAGTATCGCAAGGGTCGCTTGACGTTCGAGCACATGATGGCGTTCGCCGTTACCGACGACCGGGCGCGGCAGGAGCAAGTCTGGGCGGAGTTCGCCGACCGCGAACCTTCGCCTCAGACAATCCGGCATTTTCTAACGCGGTCGCATGTGGCGGGCTCAGATCGGCGCGCGCTTTTCGTCGGTGCCAAGGCGTATGAGAAAGCGGGCGGTCACATCGTCCGCGATCTCTTCGACGAAGAGGGCGAAGGCTACTTCGCCGATATCGACCTGCTCGATCGGCTGGTCAGCGAGAGACTCGATCGGGATGCCGAAGCCGTCCGCAAGGAGGGGTGGGGTTGGGTCGAAGTGAGATCGGACAATGCTTACGTCGATCTCGCCGGCTTCGGCCGCATCCGCATGGTTGAAACACCGTTGCCCGCCGAAGAAGAGGATCGTCTCAAGTCGCTCTCCGAGCGTTATGACGCGCTCGTGTCGCAGCTGGAGGATGATGAAGATGCAGAAGCTGCAAAAGAGCTCGACCGCGTCGCAGCCGAACTTGAAGCACTGCAAGACAAACGCGAAGCCTGGCCGGATGACGAGAAGAAACGCGCTGGCGCCATCGTCAGCCTCGACTACACGGGTTGCGTGCAAATCGCACGCGGCCTAGTGAAACCCGAGGATGGCAAAGCGCTCGCGGCGGCCAAGGATGGCAACATGCAGCCAGCGGAGGCCACCAACGGCTCCGCGAGAGGGTACGCCGAGTCCCTTCTCGTCGATCTGGCAGCGCAGCAGACGGCAGCTTTGCAGGAATCGCTTGCCCGACGTCCCGACGTCGCGCTCGTGGCCCTGCTCCACGTGCTGGCGCTCCGTGTTTTCTTCGATGCCTATGTCGATGATTGCATCGCAATCGAGCCCGCGAAAGTGTTGCTCCCACCTTCCGTCGGGGAGAGCAAGGCCAAAGTGGCATTCGATAAGCGGAGAGCGCGATGGCACGAACGTCTTCCGGAACAGGAAGGTCTGTGGGCGTGGCTCGCCGATCTCGATCGCCGCGACAAGCTCGACCTGCTCGCAACTTGCGTTGCGACAACCCTCGACGCCGGACACCAAGGCGGCACGAGACCCCACAGATCAGACAGTTCGGAGCGGATTGCCACGGCTCTCGACTTCGATATGGCGTCGTGGTGGAAGCCGACGAAGGAGAATTTCTTCGGCCGGCTCACCAAAGGGCAGATCGTAGAGGCTGTTTCGCAAGCTTGCTCGGCCAACATCGCCAAACCGCTTGAGGGACTCAAGAAGTCCGAAATGGCGGCGAAGGCCGAGATCTTGGTTGCGTCGACACGCTGGCTTCCAGACATGTTTCAACCGTGTGTGCAACACGAACAAGCCGCGCTGCAGGGCTCAGCCGCAGAGTAATCTGGAGCCGGCCACGTGCCGGCTCTTTTCTTTGCCGGCGGTAGATGCTTGGAACCGACCGGCCAGTAGCCTGAGATAAGCAGTCGTTTTGACGTGTCTGATGGGCGCGGTCCGCACCAGGGTCAAACGCCTTTGGGCGGAAAGGCTAACGCCTCGGCGCCAGTCAAGAACCCGCCACCAAAAAACCCTCCAAGGCCTTGCGCCACGGAACAACCGGTTTTGATGTTGGAAAGCGCATTGAGCTGAACGGCAATTCGCTACTTTTCTCGTCATTGTCTCTGGCGACCGCTAAACCAAGTGCTGTCAATACCGGAGCCGACGTCTCGGTGTCTTTGGGACGCAAGTCGGCCATTTGGTCTCATAGCTCCACGTAACACTAACGTTGCCTCAAGCACACGGCCTCGCTAGTGCTCGACTGACTGGCCCCGAACGACAATCTGCGGCAAGCCATACGGTAGGTGCATTAGGCAAAAACAACTGACCCCTTTCCGTTTCTGGCCACCTGAAGCATGTCAGCCTGGGACATCGCATTGCTGCCGTGAAAGACGAGCCGTGCACCTGACTGAGCGGCGTTGCTCGCGAGCTGAACGCGTTGCTCCTGCGACCAAGCGCCTGCAGTCAGCTCGACACCTCCGGAATTCTGAACGACTTGAAGCAGTTCGTTAAAATTGAGATGAGCAATCATGGTCGTCTCCCTGTCTGACACGATCAATCCAGATCATCGATCCCCACCAAGTCAACCGGCGCTGCGCAAGGGGCATGCACGCATCGTTCCGCAACAGGGCGTGCCTGCGCGGATGGCCAGAAACTCTTAAGTTCGTCGCGGCGCTGGCGCTCCAGAACCGGAAGGCACTCTAATCCCAGCCCCCAGCAATCTCGTCGCAAGATCCGGCGCCCGCGCCGTCCGGTGCGGCCGCAGGCGCAGATAAGGCGCATGGTCTTGGGATCAATCCGGCGCGTGAGGATTGTGATTATGTTTTCGGCACCGGCGAGGACTTGCCGGTAGAGATCTTCAAGCCCGAGTTCGCGCGCCAGATCCTCCGCGGCCAGCTGAAACTTCGCAGCATCGCCCTGGCTGAGTTGCGCGTATTCGGGCCAGTGCCCGGTTTCATGCGCCGTCTCGTATAGTAAGGAAGACCTGTAACTTGGCCCCACCAAGCCCTGGTGACATTCGCGTCTAAACGGATTCCCGTTTGGCTATCCAGCCACTTATACAAAGGATCGCGCCAGCCTGGCGTTAGGGAATGGATGCCATACTTCTGACAAATGTAATCAAGGACTGTTTCGGCTAAAGACTACGCCTCCCCCGTACTCAATCGTGTCGTTCTTTACAAAAATGCGCGTGTTGAAAATCTTCCCAGGCACGAAGTTGTCGCAGTCGTCGTGAGGACCTCTTGAGTCGTCGCGGCTGCATCCTTTTAGTTCCCACTTCATCATAAGCGCATCCTTCGCGTCGCGGTAAATTGTGATCGGCCCGCTTGTTGTTTCAGTCACCAAGCCGGCGGAGGGATCGACTTGTCTTGCGCAAGCGTCGCCGTCATTCGGCGATACCCCGCGCCAGTCAGTCAAGACTATTTCCTTCTTCATTGATCCACTGAGTGTCCGCGCTTTCGCATCGTCACCCGTGATGAGAAGCGTGCGTATAATTCTCTGCGTCATGGCGCATAAGTCGCCACGAACCTCCGTTTGATCACTTTGGTATAACCAGCGACCATTCAGTTTCAACAACTCGCGAAACTGACCCTGTAGACGTTGCAATTCGGCGGACTCCCCACCGTTGACCAACTTTCCTTGTCCTGCGCCAGACCTGGATGGTCCCTCGGGCTGAACTAAAAAACTCCAATCCTTCCAAATCGGCACTTCGGTCTTGGTTGTCCGTATCCCAAATGACACAACCGCAATTGCGAAAAAAAAGACTGCAGTTAATCCCGCGCTTCGGGATGCTGCGGTATGGGCCCTTCGATCGAAATCGCCCAAATCAACATTTGACCTGACTTTTGCTAGAAAGGCGGCCGCCTGGCGCTGATCATATTTGAAGATCTCCCTAAGCGCAGCGACACGGCTTGCGTCATCACTGAAGATCTTCAGCACAGATACGACCGCTCGAGGTTTTGCCAATCCTCCGCGCCGCAATGTGTCTTCAACTGAGCGGCGAGCACGCAGGCTCTGCAGCAGGAAGTACAGATAGACGACGAGCGAAAGTAGACCGAGCGGTCCTGACACCCCCGTCACAACTGACAAGATCTTCGGATCCATCCTCACTCCCGGCAAAACTCGACTGTAGCAATTGCCGACTCATAGAATGCGTAGACTCGACAAAATAAGCCCAAAGACTCTACTTGGGAACTCGCCGTCGGCTGCTCCGGCAATTTTGATTATCATCGCACGACTTCTCGGGTCGGGTTCAACTAGACCAATTGTAAAAGGAGGGATGAAATGGCAATGGACGTAGATGTCTTGCGCGCCACCTTGTCTTGATTGCTAAGTTTAATGTAGCTGTTTTGACACCGCGAAGACCGCTTCAGGCTAGACCAAGCGAAAGTTCCGAGATGTCCGATCCATCTACCCGCAGCATCGTATTTCTGACGCACGCAGCGCCGGAGGACAACGAGTTCGCGCTTTGGCTCGCATCAAAGCTCGCGATGGCAGGGTTTCGCACTTGGATTGATCGCCGGCGCCTCAAGGGGGGGAGCGACAGCTGGGACGAGATTGACCGCATTTTGCGAAATGAGACGGTGAAGCAAGTCGCTGTGTTCACACGACAGATTGGGAAAGACGGTGTCAAGAAGGAACTAGCAATCGGCGACATCATGCGGACCCGATTGTCCGATCCAAATTTTATTATTCCCATTCGGAATGACGAAGTTGCCTATGGGGATGCGCCACCCGAATTCCTGCGAAAGAATATCTTGAACGCATTTCCCAATTGGCATGACTGTCTCAAGGACCTCTTTGAGACTTTGGAAGACGCCAACGTCCCCCGAAGCTCAACGCCCGACGCGGTGTTGCTGAGGTCCCTAGTCGATGCGCGGGAGGATGGGCGTCGCTTTGTAGTCCAAGAACCCGAATGTGTTCTCACGAACTGGTTTAGGATCGATCCGCCACCCTCGATTCGATACTTTCGGTTCGAGAGCGTTCAGAACCAGACAAAGGCCTGGCTCGCGGACTGTAAGGTGCCACACGTGACGATGGGACTCCTGGCTGGCTCGTTCGCGGATTGTGTCGGTTTTGCCCAATCAAGCTCCTTCGATATGAACACCCCGACACGTTACGACATACCGCTCGGCGACTTTATATCCGGCAACAATTTGGGCCCGTATTTGGATAGGCCAGACGCATCCAAGGATGTGTCAAATCTGCTTCGTCAACACTTCGCCCGCACGGCGCAGAGTCGAGGACTTTTGCCTGTCCAATTTGCAAACAAGGATACTGGTTGGTTTTTTCCTGATCAACTTCTGCCGAAAAATCGCATTGTCTTCGATACTCCAACAGGACGGCGCGTACGGCGCGTTATGAGTGGGAAGTTCAAAGGTCTTCGATGGCACGTCTGTATCATCGCCAAACCCAGGATTTGGCCGAACCTTTGCTTTCGAGTGCATGCCAACGTTGTGCTGAGCGAAGATGGCCGAAATCCCCTACCGGGGGAAAAGACTCAGAAGCGACGCAGGCGCCTTACGAAATCATGGTGGAACGATGTTTGGCGCGATCGTCTCTTAGCCGCAATGCATCACCTCGCAGAGGGGCATGCTCGTATTGTACTCTCTGCTGGCAACGAACGGTTCGGGGTTGATCCTTGGCCCATCACGATTGAGCTCCCAGTGTCATACACCGCTGTAGATCCACCCCTCCCCACCGAGGAAGATGATGAAGGAAATATAGTTCCGAGCGCTTCACTGGACGATCAGTTCGACGACTTTGATGAGGATAGGGCCGACGAAGATGAGGGTGTGACATGACTCTGCAGCCTCACTTCCTTGCGGAACCACTGTTAGAATTTGGCCAAGGTCAGTCAGTGGAGCATCCACAAGACGGTCTCTTCCTCTATGGCCCCGTGAAAAGGATCGGCAGCCCCGGACCGATCCATGTTGGCGTCATTGGTACCGCGGATGGCATTGCATTGCTCCGAGTTTGGTTGAGGCAGCTCGTTGGATCGATCGACGTTGAACGCCACGATCAGCTACACACTTTACCTTGGCCCGGGTTCGAAGCGGCATTTTCAGCACCCCTTATATCAGATCCTCTGGTCACCATCGCCATAGCTGAAACGGACATGCTCAACGCGATTGGCAGATCTAATCGATACGACGCCGTGAGATCGACCGTAAAGTTATTTGAAACGGCCATTCATGAGCATCTTCGCACGGACGAACGTAGGCCCGATGTCTGGCTTATTCTTGTTCCTGAGTCTGTTTATCGTTATGGGCGACCACAAGTCTCGGGACCAAGGGATGGGCCGAGGTCGAATTTGATGTCAGAAAAATCTGCCGCCGGTTTCTTGCAAGGCGGCTCGTTGTTCCCGGAACTAGCGGAAGAAGCCGCGACCTACTTGTTTGCGCGCAACTTTCATCACCAACTCAAGGCGCAACTACTTCAAACCGACGTGGTAATTCAGGTCTTACGCGAGACCACAATAGATCCTGAGCGCGACCTGGACCACTTCGGTAAACCAACAAGGTCGCTACAGGATCGAGCGAAGATCGCTTGGAATTTGTGCTCGACATTGTATTTCAAAGGTGCGCGGGCACAACCATGGCAGTTGGCCAACGTTAGACCGGATGTCTGTTATGTGGGGCTGGTGTTCAAGCAAGATCCATCGCCCGCACAGCAACGCGAAGCCTGCTGCGCCGCGCAGATGTTCTTAAATTCGGGAAATGGCGTGGTCTTTAGGGGTGCATTAGGGCCCTGGTATTCCGAACAAACGGGCGAGTTTCACCTGCGTGAAGGGGCGGCTCATAACTTGATAGCGGAAGTAGTGTTAGCCTACATCAAAGATCACGGCCACGCACCAGCAGAACTATTTATTCATGGCAGACAACGTTTTAATGACGAGGAGTGGCGGGGGTTTTTGTCGGCAGTTCCTGCCGAAACAAGATTGGCGGGTGTCCGCATTCGCCCGACGCAGGATCTTCGATTGTTTCGCTCCGATCTGGATGTACCGGTTCTCAGAGGGACTGCAGTCACGATGTCTAAGAAGGAAGGTTATCTCTGGACAACGGGATATATTCCCCGTTTGCGTACGTATCCCGGATTTGAAACCCCCAAGCCAATTCTGGTTGAGATAAACCAAGGGGCGGGCGACTTGGTTACGATCATGACGGATGTTTTGGCGTTAACCAAAGTGAACTACAACTCGTGCGATTTTGCCAGTGGACTACCTGTTACTCTCAAGTTCGCAGATCGCGTGGGAGAGATCTTGACTGCATCTCCCCAAGGCATGGCCGCGCCACCGTTGCCATTTCGGTTCTACATCTAATTTTGGCTTGCTCCCTCCAAATGCTCAATCACTTGGAACTAATGTCATGAGAGAATAGATGGGCAAGCACTCTTTTTTTCGGTCGACCAAAAGGCTAGCGGGAAATGTAGAACCTACTCGGGCTGGCGGTTCGCTATACTGTGACCATGGCGATGCAATTGCGCTCTTTAGATGCAAGCTTTTTCGATTCCGATCCAGAACTAGTAGCCCGCAATCTCATTGGAACCATCCTTGTAAGACGGCTTAATGGTTCTATCCTTGTGCGACGTATTGTAGAGACAGAGGCTTACTTGCCGATTGGCGAAGCCGCCGCGCATGGTACAGGGGGACTCCGAAGAGGAAATCGGGCGCTATTCTGGGGCCCCGGAACGATTTACGTTCATTCGATGCATCGTCAGAACTGTCTCGATCTCGTTACGCAAAATTCTGAAACTCCCGGTTCGGTCCTTACTCGCGCTCTCGAACCTATTGCCGGCTATGACATTATGCGAATGCTTCGCGGTTCAGGAGCGCCCGTGTTATGACACGCCATTTGGCCAAAGAAAAAACCAGTGACGTGTCGTGTCCCTATCGAGGGAGACACGGGTTGAGCAACATTAGGCTCAGGAAGTCGCCGTCGTGTTGGCGCGCTTGAATTCGAGGCGCAGAAATGTCGCAGATGAGCGATGATCGACTGACCAAATTTTACGTGATCAACGTCGGAAGGGGACTACCTTATCCGTTCGCTGGCTTAAATACAAAACTGTCTGCCGGCGGAGCATGGTGAGGCAGCCATTGACCTCGGAGATATTCATTTCAGCGTGGATTTGGAGTGGCGCATTTAGTATCCAGCGTCTGATCGCCGCTCGCTCTTGAGCGGAATCAACTTTCAGTTTCAGCCAAGCGTCAACGCTCATCTTTTGGTCAATGAGAGCGCCATAGTGGCGCTTGCTCCAACCAAACTCGCGAAGTTTCTTCCAGAGACTCTGCTTGGTAAAGAAGTTCACCTTTACATGCTCGCGATCCACCCGTCGAAACAATTGCGTCACAAAATCCACGCAAGTCTTAGAAGGTGAGACCGTCTCGATGATGACAAGCTTGGTTTTGCCATGCGACACCTTGGCGAGCGCACTCATTTTTTCATCTAGTCCGCGCAAAAGATGAAGAGTGTTTTTAACCAAAATGACGTCATAAGGTTCACGATCCGCGACGGGATCGATCCAATTTCCTTCATACAACTTGACGTGGGAAAACTTCCGACACTTCTTAAGCGCCAGCGAGTGCATCCGTGGACTGATATCCACGCCTTCAAAGGATGCCTTTGGCAATTTTGCCGCCAAGCGAGCGAGAACGGAACCGTTTCCGTAGCCTATCTCGAGCACACGGCGCGGACGAAGGGAGACTATGCTGTCAATTCGCTCAAAAATTCTTTCATCACGATACCACTCGGCACGCGAGAGCCCGTCGGCCCACTTGTCATATAGTCTACTGACGAGCTCAGCATGGCGTTCCAACGAAAAGAGACTTGCAGGGCTCAACCAGCTCGGATTGTGGTTTCTCATGTTGTTGCAGCGGTGTGTGACATTGCCGTTTTTGACATTGCCGTTTTGAGCGCAGTCGGTATCCAGATGGCGTCTAGCTCGGAAAGCCGGTTGCATTCTGCCTGCAGCTTGCTTTGAAGCGCGTCCCCTGCCCTTTCAACTCGAGCAAGTTCGACCAAATCTAGAGCGCGCTGCCACAATAGCTCAACGTTTTGCTTTTTTCCGTCTGTACACTTTTCGTGGGCCCTGCTTAGAGCTCTGTATACATCCTCGGCGCTCGGTCGGTTCTCGAATTTATCGACCAGGCAAGGGCGGAGAATATCGCCCAAGATGGGCGGTATTTCAGTTCTAATAGTTTGATCAAGCTCTTCGACCTTTGCAGATAGATTTTCGGAAATTTCTTTGGCCATCTCGTCTCGCAATTGAGGTTTGTAGGTAAGGCGCACAAAAGGATAGCGCCCCATTGCGGCTGCGAATATGGTCGCGGCCAGCGACCACACGTCCGATTGTGTACCGACTTTGCGACTTCCTGTGGATAGAAGTAATTCGGGGGGTCGCGATTTCAATGTTCCCATGCCGGATCCCTCAGTAGGAACATTGTCGGGCTTGCCTGTAGCAGTCCCGAAATCGCCGATCTGAAAAACAAGTTGATTTTTTGGACCCGCGACCACACCGCAATTTTCGAGTTTGAGATCGCCATGCCTAATGTTTTTGTTGGCGAGCTCGACAAGGCCGCGAAAGAGATCTTGTCCCATCGACAACAGAAATAGCATATCACGGCGAAGTCCATCTTGTTGCACCAAACGCAACAAGTCAGATACCCAAAGCCTTTCGACCAACCAGAGATCACCTTGTTTCGGACCGTTCAAGATCGTCGTCTCGGTGAGAAAATTGGACTTGAGTTTGAAGATATTCAACACGCAGTCTTTCAGGGCGCGCTGTCGCTGTTGATTTACCTCGCGGTATCGCTTCAGGACGTAGACCTCGCCGACCGAAAAGTCACCCAGCTCTTCGGCATGCGTGCAGGCGCCAATGTAAGCAATCTTGTGCTTGCCGTCGTCCGAGAGCAAACGCTCAAGTTTGAAGCCCTTTGGTGGATCTGGAAGGATCGGCGAATGTGTCGGCGCTTCGGGCGGCGCCGAAGCAGCGCGATCGCTGGTAAGCCGCGGAAAGGCCCCCTCTAACCGTGTTATGATCTCAAGAACGTCATCTTGAGCGTCCGGAAAGAAGTGTGCGAATCGGTACACCTTTGAGGTTTCAGAATCTACGAATTCCTTCCAGTAGTCGCGCAACGGCAAATAACCGAGATCAACTGCCCGACGGTACATGATCCAAGTTTGGTCCTGAGGCTCCTTCGCTCGCCCAATGATGTCAAAAGTCACTTCGTCAACTTTCAGCAATAGAGCAGCAAGCTGTTTGTCAGGAATGCCGTTCAATTCGGGGAATTGAGGCAGACGCTGTCGCAGACGCGAGGCCAAGCCGCCACTCTCAATCATTGCGTTTAGTGCTCGCGCCGTCTCACTTCCAATTTCGCGCGACTTGTACAATCTGCGAGACAGTAAGTTGCCAGCCAAACTACCGACGAAACTCTTCTTGTCGCTAGCCAAGTGGTAAAGCGCTGTCCAGACGTGGGAGTCGTTGACAGATGCCATTCCGAGTTCATTCCACTGGCCAGTCTTCAAATAGGCGAGGAGTGGAAAATTTTCTGGTTTGATTTTCTTCTTTCGTAACATTAGCGCGGAGGTTTGAAAGATCGCCGCCAGATGAGCATTCGCCGCACGCACTGTCTTGTGGAGATAGACCAGTCCATACATGTTTTCTCGAGCACGGAGATACTGAACAAGGGCATTCAGGCCCTTTCGAGCGTCGATGGCGATTACCCAAGAAAAGCTCGATGGCTCATCTGGCCTTTGAGGTAGGCGGCCAAATCGCATCGACCGAATCAGCCAGTCGAGATCGTGCTGGCCATATGTCACACCCGCCGCCCGCGTGTCGCGCGCAATGAAATCGAGGCGGTCGATGTCGAGGTTGCCCGATAAGAGTGGCCGGAGATATCGCAAGTGGTGTTTGTTGCTGAGTAAGTTTAGCGCGGCGGTGACAACCTTCGCCTCATAACTCTCAGAATTTGACTGATAATGCTTAAGGAGTCTGCCCAATTCAGTGTACTCAGACTGGACCAGCTTCGCACCGACTGTCTCATGGCTCGAACGCTGGCATCCCGGAATAAATGCCTCCAGCGCCAACTCGATCTCTTCCCAACTATGGGACAACGGACCATGGCCAATGTCGTGGAGCGCAGCAGCGATGGCGAAGCCATCCGCAGACTCCTGGTCAATCTGCAAGGTTTCAGGAAAACCATATTCTCCATTTGTCGGCTGCTGCCCCTGCAGAGCTTCAATCACGCGCTTAGCAACGGAAAAGGAACCGAGGGAGTGGGAAAAGCGGCTGGTTTCCAAACTAGGGTAGACCAGAAATCCGAGGCCGTTCTGCCGGACATTACGGAGTCTCTGAAATTCCGCAGTATCGAGGATCGAGCGGAGGAGCACGCCAAGCCGTGGGTTTTCTATGGAAATCAGATTGTGGGTGGAATCGCGAAAGACGTAATATTCACGTCCTATGAGGGACCGATCGACAGGCATCTCCCCTCACAGTTGCTGACCCCGCAACAAGATTAAGGACGCCACGAGCAACCACCTATCCCCTCGATGGGGGATAGCCGCTGCATCGCATCGGCAGGCGGTTTCCGGCGTTGGCGCCGACGTTTCGAATCTCCATAGTCGCGTCAGGACTCTGTCGTGTAGAAGGAAAAACAGCGGGCGACATCCAAGCCGCGCGCAGAAGTTGCCAGCTGTTCCAACTGCGTTCGGTGGCGGTCTATAAAGTTCGACATTTCCAAGCTTGCACCATTAGGCAAGTGATGCGTCCAGCTCGAACTTGGTGAAGACGACTGCGCGCGGACACTTGCGCACACCAAGCTGCCCATTCTTGGCCAGTTTTGCAGCAACACCAACCAGGCGGCCAAATCCTCCAGCGTAAAGTCTGGGGTCCCACTCGATTGCGACAGAGCCTGAATGCCCTTGGCCAAGAGATAGGTATTCACAAACCGTTTGATGCTGCGCGGGTTGCCCGACAGATCGGAGGTGTGCGCCCGAAGGATGGCGCGATCGCTCTCCTGGATTTTGACCGCCTCAGACAGGATCTTCTCACGTGCCCTTCTCTGCATCTCGCGCAAGCGAAAAATAATCAGAAAATTCCTGAAAAGCGATCCTCGCAGATACTCCCGCTGGGCCGAGAGCCAGATTTGCGTTGTAAAGTCTTGAGCGCGAATCCAGTTCTGCTGCTCCTCTGTCAAGGAGAGACCCAATATCATCCTGCACGCGATGGACGTTGACCAACGCTGTTGTGGCTTTTGCTGTCGTTGCAAAACGGAATAAGCGAACTTGAGATAGGCGACAAGCGGTGCAAGAGCGAGCTTTTGATACCATTTTCGACCCGCAAGCACCTCAGCGAGGCGCGGGAGTCCGGTGCCCTCCTGTTCCAAATCGAGTGCCGATGGTTCGTCCGTTATAGTCAGAAGATCTTCGACATAACGCTCATAGCTGCCGACCGAGGGAATCTGAAACGGTATGTGAATAATTTTTTCGAGGAACAGTCGGCCATAGCGTTCGCGAACATCGGTTCCGTCATTCTGGGTGAACAGAAACTGATGCACCGCTGCGACCGCGTTGCAGACATAATTCGTATCGACAGCGATGAGCGTGACTATCGGAAGTTCGGCGATGAAACTATTGACGACTTCGAGAACGCTGGTGACGTGGTCGGGTGAACAACGATCCAAATCATCAATCAGGAGAACCAGATAGGGCTTGCCCCGTCTTTCCCTCTGCACCGTGAAATCGCCGATGACGCGCCTGAGAGCTTCAAAATCCTTGAACGTAGCATTCTTCAAGTCCTGGGCAGCAAACTGCGCCAGATTAGCTTTGAACTGAGTTGTGAACGGGTGCAGGAAGGTGTTGACCAGCTTAAAAAACACAACCAAGCCAACCAGCATCCACGCGCCATAGCCCAAGACATCACTCCACGCGAGGTGATCAAGCGCATGCGATGCCAACCAGCCTAGTCCAGCAGCCAGTGCATGATTGGTCCAGTCGTTCCCGACCCCACTGTTGCGCGGGGGCAAGTCTTTTAGAAAGCTGCTTGCGAGCAGTCCCAGTGAGCCGAACGACACGGTCAGCCAGTTTCCGATTTTCTTGCTCGCAGCCGCGACTCTCGTGTGCATCCGACCCACATCGCGGGTGGGATCACTGCTCAAGATAAACTGTAGCCGCTGCCAGACGCCGAGATGGCGATCAATTAAGGGAGCGATTTCTCCAACCAATCCTGCCCAAACCTCCCCCCCACTGAGTCGCCAAGGATTGAA
>Ga0134128_10000650_pt1 | contig 47448 bp, 37 predicted proteins | sample KB31754_FD_96462 | JGI IMG/M metagenome (GOLD analysis project Ga0134128, IMG submission 96462) | Terrestrial soil microbial communities with excess Nitrogen fertilizer from Kellogg Biological Station, Michigan, USA - KB3-175-4 | ecosystem: Environmental > Terrestrial > Soil > Unclassified ...
AGCCAGCGGTCGAATTTGCGCCCCGCCTCCGGCAGGCGGCCTGTCTCGGCAAACCCGAATTTCTTATGCAGGGCGATGCTGAGCGCGTTGTCGCTGTCCACACCGCCGATCAGCACATGCAGATCCTGGCCGCGCGCCTTTTCGATCAGCGCCGCCAGGAGCGCCTTGCCGATGCCGCGACCGCGCGCCTCTTCCCGTACATAGATCGAATGTTCGGCGGTGGTGCGGTAGCCCGACGGCCCCCGGAAGGGGCCGTAAGTGGCATAGCCCAGAAAGCCGGACGTATCGCGTGCCGCCAAAACAGTGAAATCGCGCTTGCGGGCGGCGAACCAATCTGCCATTTCGGCATCGCTCTTGGGATATTCGTGCCAGGAGGCCGTAGTCGTGGCGGCGGTATGGTTGAGGAGCGCGGTGATAGCGGGAAGATCGTCCTCCGTCGCCTCGTCGATCCAGAACTCCATTTCTTAGGACCCCCATCTGTCTTTTTCGCGCAAGCGCTCAAAGACATCTTCCCCCGCCAATGGCTTCGCCATGTGGGGGAAGAAAGCCGGGACCACGACGCACCTTCCTATGAGTTTGACTGGCGCCTTAAGAAAGCCGGGATCTCGAACTGCTCGTCGGTGCCGTGATCCGGGAAAAGGTCCTCGCCACCCTGCTGTGGCTGCGCCGGTTCGGCCGCTTGCGGCCGCTGCATCGGCGCTGCCGACGCACGGGGACGATCGACCGGCAGCGGCTCGGCGCGGATGTCCGGCTCGGCCTTGCGGCGGCCGAACAGGCTCCAGCCTGCTTTCTTTTCCGGCTGGGTGCGCGCCAGCGGCTGCTCGGAGAGCGGCCGGTAGCTTTCCGTGGCGGGATATTTGGCCGCCGCAACCATCGGCTCCTCGATGATCGGCGAATCTTTACCGCCCAGGGTATGGACTTCGGCAGCACCATGCGTGGCAACATGGTGGGCGCCATGATTGACTACCGGCGCCGCGTTCAGTTCGGCGGCCAGGCTTTCCACCTGCGCCTGCACCGGATTGACCACCGCGGCGGGCACGGGCTTGACCGGCTCGATGCGGAAGGCCTGCGGCTTCAGATGCGGGCGAAGCGTGTGCACCTTTTCCGGCATCTTGAGCTGCTCCGCGTCGATGCCGGTGGCAACCACCGAAACGCGGATACGGCCTTCCATCTCTTCCAGGATGGTGTTGCCGAAGATGATGTTGGCGTCGGGATCGACTTCGGCCCGGATGCGGTTGGCGGCCTGCTCGACTTCGAACAGCATCAGGTCGGGTCCGCCGGTGATGTTGATGAGCACGCCCTTGGCGCCCTTCATTGTGACATCGTCCAAAAGCGGATTGGAAATCGCCATGTCGGCGGCGCGGACGGCACGGTCTTCGCCTTCCGCTTCGCCGGTGCCCATCATGGCCTTGCCCATCTCGGTGATCACTGACTTGATGTCGGCGAAATCGAGGTTGATCAGGCCCGGCATCACAATCAGATCAGAGACGCCGCGCACGCCGGCGTGCAGCACCTCGTCGGCCATGGCGAAGGCTTGCGACATGGTGGTGCGGTCGGAGGCGACGCGGAACAGATTCTGGTTGGGGATGATGATCAGGGTGTGAACGAACTGCTGAAGCTCGGTGATGCCCTTTTCCGCTACCCGCATGCGGCGGTCGCCTTCCAGCGCAAAAGGCTTGGTGACCACGCCAACGGTGAGAATGCCGGCTTCGCGCACGGCCCGGGCGATCACGGGGGCTGCGCCCGTACCGGTGCCGCCGCCCATGCCGGCGGCGATGAAGACCATATGGGCGCCGGCCAGTTGCTCCATGATCTCAGGTAGGGATTCTTCGGCGCCCGCGCGGCCCACTTCGGGTTGCGCGCCCGCGCCCAGGCCTTCGGTGGTGCCCACGCCCAGTTGGATGCGGATCGGCGCCTTGGATTGGGACAGGGCCTGGGCGTCGGTGTTGGCCACCACGAATTCGACGCCGTCGAGGCCGGCCTCGATCATGTTGTTGACGGCATTGCCGCCGGCGCCGCCCACGCCCAGCACGGTGATCCGGGGGCGCAATTCTTTCGCTTCAGGGATTTTCAGATTGATCGCCATCTAACTTCTCCACAGTGACTTTACGAGGTCACCTTGCAAAACGCCCGAATCGCCCAACGATTCGCATTTATATTGTTGAATCATTCCAACCACCGGCCGGTCAACCGTCCCCACCAGCCTTTGCGTGCTTCTTGCGGCGCCGTCATCAGGATATCGGGATTGATCATCTCGGGCGGCATGGTGGCGCCGGCCATCAGCATGCCGATCGCGGTGGCATAGTCCGGTCCGGTGTTGGCGCCGGCCAGGCCGGGGAAGTTCTGCGGCCGCCCGATTCGTACCTGCTTGTTCAGCCAGCGCGCCGCCAGCTCGCGGGTGCCGGCCAGTTGGCAGGCGCCGCCGGTCAAGACCGCGCGGCGGCCGGCGGCCTCGCCGAAGCCGGAGGCCTGCAACCGCTTCTGCACTTCCTCGAAAATATCGTCCAGCCGGGCCTGGATGATGCGGGTGAGCATGGAACGGGGCACACGCAGCGCCGCTTCGTCGTCATTTTCGCCCATCTGGGGGATGGCGACCACGTCGCTGCCCGCTTCCATGTCGCCCAGCGCCGCGCCGAACAGGGTCTTGACTCGCTCGGCGGCGGACAAGGGCGCTGCGAACATCTGGGCGATGTCGGTGGTGACGGTGAAGCCGCCCTTGGGAACCACATCGGCGAACACCAGATGGCCTTCCAGGAACACGGCGATGGAGGTGCAGCCGCCGCCCATGTCGATCACGGTGGCGCCGATCTGCTTTTCGTCTTCGGTCAGGGCGGCAAGGCCGGAGGCGTAGGCCGAGAACAAAGTGCCCACCACGTTTAGGTGGCAGCGTTCCACCGCCAGTTTCAGATTCTGAAGCGGACTGGGTTTGACCGCCACCGCATGCATCGCGACCCCGATGCGCTGGCAGAACATGCCCGAGGGATTGCGCACCCCCCTGGCTTCGTCCACGACATAGGCGGTAGGCGCACTCTGGATGATTTCATGCCCGTCCAGGCGGCAGCGGGCGCGGCCGTCGGTGAGAAGCTGGCGCAGATGCGCGTCCGATACCAAGGCGCCGTCCAGCGCCATCACGGCGCGGCTGTTGACCGATACCGGCTGGCCGCAATTGACGGAGATAAGAACATTCTGAATGCGGGCATCGGCATGGTTTTCCGCCGCGGCCACGCAATCGCGGATGGATTCCTCCGCCAATTCCAGGCTGGTCACCGTGCCGGCGCGAAGGCCTGCGCTTTCGCGCAACGCGCTGCCCAGGATCTTCAGGCTGCCCTGCTCGGCCCGGCCGATCACGCAGGCGATCTTGGAGGAGCCGATGTCCAGCACCGAGACCAGGCCCGGACGATAGGCTGGGATTTCATTGTTGACGCGCAAGCGGATCGCCTCGCCCATGGTCAGGTCTCTTTCCCCCGCGGAACGTCCTTCTTCTCGCCGCTCCGCAAGACAAAGAAATACTGAGTCGGCGAACGCAGGTCTATTTCCGTGACGTCGCGCTCCAAAATTCCCGAATCCACGATCAAATGCTCCAGCGCATCGAGTTCCTTCTTCCAGCCTGTCTCCGGCAGTTTGACCACTACGCCGTCATTGAGATGCAGGTTCCAGCGGCGCTGGGAGACATATTCATAAAGCGCCACCCGGGCCGAGACGGCGCGATGGGCCATCACCGCTTCCACCAGATCGGCAGCACCTTCCGGCGCACCCGCGCCCACCAGTTTGGGCAGGCGAGCGAATTTCTCCACGCCCTGGGTGGTGATGACACCACCGGCGCGTTCCACCACGGCCAAACCTTGCGGCGCCTGCCAAAGCGCGAAGGGCCGTTTCTCCACCACGGTGACAAAGATGGAGTCGGGATAGCGGCGCACCACATCGGCCGAAGCGATCCAGTCCAGCGCCAGGATACGGGCGCGGGCCTCGGCCAAGCGGGCAGCAAAGATCGATTCTCCCGGCCGCATGCCCAAGGCTGCCAGGATGGTCTCGGGCGGGACGCGGCTATTCCCCGCCAGGTGAATTTCCGAAATCCCGAAACCGGCATCCGCCACCACCGTGTCGATGACATTGTTGACGCCGCGAATGGTGCGCCCGACCGTGCCACTGGCGAACAGCGCCGCAATGGCAGCAAACAGGATCAGGCCCAAACTCATCAGCAAAATGGGACGGCGGAACAGACCCAAGAGCGGGAGCAGCAGCGGCCGCAACAGGCGGACCAACAGACTTCCACCATCCTCTTCGTCACGGCCGCTATAGGCCGGTGTGGCTTTGCGTTCGCGCGATCCACGCGCCGGCTTGCGGGTGGCGCGGGCGCGCGGATTATCGCGCGGCTTGCGGTCGACCTTCACCGATCGCATGAGGCATCCTCCACCAGCCAACGGCACAGCTTGGCATATGAGATGCCTTGATACGCTGCTTGCTCCGGCACCAGCGAGGTCGGCGTCATGCCGGGCTGGGTGTTGGTTTCCAGCACGATCACGCGCGGCACCGACGCGGTGTCGTCATAGCGGAAATCGGTGCGCGATACGCCACGGCAACCCAGCACCTGGTGCGCCTTCAAGGCCAGTTCCAGGCATTCTTCCGCCACACCGGCTGGAACTTGCGCCGGCAGGGTGTGGCGGGAGCCGCCCGCCTTGTACTTCGCTTCATAATCATAGAAGGCGAGATCGGTGGTGATTTCGGTAACACCCAGCGGCCGGTCGCCCATCACGGAGACGGTGAGTTCGCGGCCGGGCACATATTCTTCCACCATCATTTCGTTGGAGAGATCCCAGGTGTCGCTGCCCAGCGCCGCGGGCGGGCGGTTGTCGCCGGGACGGATAATAAAGACGCCCACGCTGGAGCCTTCATTGACCGGCTTGACCACATAAGGCGGCTCCATCAGATGGCGATCGGCTACCGCCCGGCGGTCAGCGACGATGGACTTCACCACCGGCAGCCCGGCGGCGCGATAGACATCCTTGGTGCGCTCCTTGTGCATGGCGAGCGCCGACGCCAGCACGCCGGAATGGGTGTAAGGCAGGCGCATCAATTCCAGCAGCCCCTGCACCGTGCCGTCCTCGCCGAATCGCCCATGCAGCGCATTAAATACGGCATCGGGCCGAGCCTGAAAAAGCTGATCGCCGGGATTGTCGCCGGGATCGATGCTGACGGGCTCGAAACCTTCCTCGGCCAAGGCCTTCATCACGCCCCGGCCGGACGACAGCGAAACCTCGCGTTCGGCGGAGCGCCCGCCCATCAGAACGGCAATGCGCCTGAAGACACTCATGCCCGCACCTCTGCGGTCGCGGGCACGCCGATGCGCTTGATTTCCCATTCCAGAGCGATGCCCTGACTTTCGCGCACCCGGCGGCGAACTTCCTCGCCCAGGGATTCGATATCGGCAGCGCTGGCATCGCCGGTGTTGATGAGGAAGTTGCAATGTTTCTCGCTGACCTGGGCGGCGCCGACCATCAGCCCCCGGCAACCGGCGCGGTCGATCAATTCCCACGCCTTGTGGCCGGGCGGGTTTTTGAAGGTGGAGCCGCCGGTCTTGGCGCGGATGGGTTGGCTAGCCTCGCGATTGGCGGCGAGTTCTTCCATGCGGGCCTTGATGGCCTGTGGCGCGTCGGGGCGGCCCTCGAACACGGCTTCCAAAAAGATCAGGTCGTCGCGCGCTTGGGTCTTGCGGTAGGAGAAGCTCATATCCGTCGCGGTCAGCGTGACGCGATTGCCTTCGCCGTCCAGGGCCGTGGCTTCCACAAATATGTCGGCGATCTCCCGGCCATAGCAGCCAGCATTCATGCGCAATGCTCCGCCCACCGTGCCGGGCACGCCACGCAGGAATTCCAGTCCGGCAATCCCGGCCTCGGCGGCGGCACGAGCCACGGCGGCATCCAGCGCCGCGGCGCCGGCGCGAATGCGGCTGCCACTGGCTTCGATTTTGCCGAACGCAGCCGGCAGACGCACCACCACGCCGGGGACGCCACCGTCACGCACCAGAAGATTGGAGCCGACGCCGATCACTTGCACCGGCAGCTCGCGAGGCCGCGCCGCCAGGAACATCGCAAGGTCTTCGGCGTCGGCCGGCCGGAACAGCACATCGGCAGAACCGCCGGCGCGAAACCACAGCATCTCCTTGAGCGCCGCATCGCGGATGATGGAGCCCTTGACCGGCGGAAGCATGTCGCAAGGCCGGGTCACAGCGCCTCCAATTTCTTCTGCAGGCCCTGCATCCAGCCGGTGATGGAGCCCGCGCCGGTTCCCACCACCACGCCGCCCGGCTTCAGATAAGGCGCCACAATGGCGGCGAGATCGTTTTCACCCTCGATGGTGATCACATTGCGATGACCGTGGGCGCGCAAAGCTTCGGCATAGGAATCGCGATTGATGCCGTCGATGGGCTGCTCGCCCGCCGAATAGACCGGTGCGATTACCGCCACATCGGCATCATTGAGGCATTTGGCGAATTGCTCGAAGGTGTCGCGCAGGCGGGTGAAGCGGTGCGGCTGCACCACGGCCACCACCGGGCCGCCATAGGCCTGGCGCGCGGCCCGCAGGGCTGCGGCGATCTTGAAGGGATTATGCGCGTAGTCGTCGATGATGGCGGCGCCGTTCCATTCTCCCACTTTTGAGAAGCGGCGGCCCACGCCGCGAAATTCCTCCAATGCCTTGCGGATCACCGCATCGCCGACGCCCAACTCGCGCGCTACCACCACGGCAGCCAGCGAGTTCTGGACATTGTGTTCGCCCGGCATGGGCAGGCTAAGATTTTCCAACCGCCTCTCCACGCCTTTGCGGCGGTCGGTGAAGATCACGTCATAGTGCGATACGCCTTCCGAATAGGAGACATTGACAGCGCGGGCGTCGGCCTGGGGGCTGAAGCCATATGTGATAATGCGGCGATCGGTGATGCGGCCCACCATCGCCTGCACTTCCGGATGGTCCAGGCACAGCACCGCGAAACCATAGAAAGGCACATTTTCGACAAAGCGTTGGAACGCGTCCCGCATGGCGTCGAAGGTGCCGTAATAGTCCAGATGGTCAGGATCGGCGTTGGTGACCACTGCTACGGTGGCCGGCAAGCGCAGGAACGTGCCGTCGCTTTCATCGGCCTCCACCACCACCCATTCGCCCGCGCCCAGCCGCGCATTGGTGCCATAGGCGTTGATGATGCCGCCATTGACCACGGTGGGGTCCATACCGCCCGCATCCAAGAGCGCTGCTACCATAGTCGTAGTCGTGGTCTTGCCATTGGTGCCAGCGATGGCGACGCAGGAGCGCAGCCGCATGATCTCGGCCAGCATCTCGGCACGGCGCACCAGCGGCAGCGACAGCGCCCGCGCCGCATCGAACTCGATATTGCCGGGCTTGACCGCCGAGGAATAGACCACAGCATGGGCGTCTTTCAGATTTTCCGCCGCATGACCGACGGCGACTTTTATGCCCATGGCGCGCAGGCGTTTGACATTGGCGCTCTCCGCCACATCGGAACCCTGCACCTTGTAACCCAGATTGTGCATGATCTCGGCGATGCCGGACATGCCGATGCCGCCGATGCCGATGAAGTGAATGGCGCCGATGTCCAGCGGCACACGGGTGGCGACAGGCATGGCCATCATGCGCGTGCTCCCGCCAGGCTTTCCACCAAGTCGGCCAGCCGCTCCGCCGCATTAGGCACCGCCAGGGCATGCGCCGCCGCCGCCCGCTTCGCCAGATCGGCCGGCGAGCCAAGAATTTCGATCAGCATTTGCGCCAGCGATCCGGGCGTCAGATTGGGTTGCGGCACGGTCCAGCCCGCGCCCGAGCGGGAGAGAATTTCCGCATTCGGTGTCTGATTGTCGTCCAGGGCATGCGGCAGCGGCACCAGGATCGCCGGGCGGCCGATCGCCATCAGTTCCGCCACGGTGCCCGCGCCCGAGCGCCCGATCACCAGATGGGCGTCCGCCATCCGGCGCGGCAGATCGGAGAAGAAGGGCTGCAGCTCGGCGCGAATGTCCGCATTGGCGTAAATCGCGCGAACGGTTTCAAGGTCCTCCGGCCGGCATTGCTGCACAATCCGGAGCCGCGTCTTCAGAGCTTGCGGCAACCGCGTGACGGCGGCGGGCACGACTTCACTGAGCGCATGTGCGCCTTGGCTGCCACCGAACACCAGGAGGTTCAGCACCCCGCCCAGCACCGGCGGGTTGTAAGGCGCGCCCCACAACGCGATCACTTCTGGACGCAGCGGATTTCCGGTCAACACGATCTTGGTCTTGTCGCGGGGCGCAAAGCGAGCGATGGGAAAGGCGGCGGCGACACTGCGCACTTGGTTCATCACTAGACGGTTGGCGCGGCCGACAACCGCATTCTGTTCGATGATGGCCGTGGGGCGTCGCACCAGGATGGCGGCCAGCATCACCGGCACGGACGGATAGCCGCCAAACCCGATCACGGCATCGGGCTTCAGCCGCAGCAATTTGGTCAGGGCCTCGATCACCCCGGCCAAGATCTTGAACGGCGCCATCAGAGAGTTCAGTGGCGCCGACGATACGGTCTCGATCTGCGCGCCGGGAAAAGAGGTGGCGTAATTGGCAAAACGCGCATCCGTCATCACCACGATCTTGCGGCCGCGGCGCGTCAGCTCGCCCGCCAGCGCCTGGGCGGGAAAGAGATGGCCGCCGGTGCCGCCGGCGGACAGCACAATGGCGCCCGTCATGCCTTCACTCCCAGCACACCCAAGAGCGGCTCGGCCCGTGTCGTGAGCTTGGGCCGTTGCCGCGTTACCGCCAGCGCGAAGCCCATGGTGAGCGCGATGGAGAAGAGCGATGAGCCGCCATAAGAGATGAATGGCAAGGTCATGCCCTTGGCGGGCAGCAGCGATACCGCCACACCCATATTGATGAAAGCTTGTACTGCCGTGACCACGGCAAGGCCCGCGCCCGCCAATTGACAGAAACTGTCGCGCTGGTTGGCGGCGCGCAGCAAAAGCCGAACCGTGAGCAGGCCGAACAGCGCCGCGATCACACCGCAAAGGATCAGGCCAAACTCTTCGCCCGCCACGGCGAAGATGTAATCGGAATGCGCGTCGGGAATGCGGTATTTGATGGTGCCCGCGCCCGGCCCCACCCCGGTCAAACCGCCATGCGCGAAAGCCTTGAGCGCCAGACCCGCCTGGTAGCCGATGTCGGATTCGCTCAGATATTGATCCACGCGATGGTGCACATGCGGGAAAATCTCGTAAGCCGCAAAGCCCATGACGGAGGTCGCGCCCGCCAGCGATCCCACCCAGAAGAGCGGCAAACCGGCGAAGAACAGCATCGCTCCCCAGAGCGACAGCAACAGACCCGTCTGGCCCACATCGGGCTGCAGCAGCAAAATGACGATCGCAGGCAGGATCAGCAGCAACGTGACCACGGGCTTGGGCAGCTTCATGGGAGCACGGTCCGCCAGCACGGCCGCGGCGAGGACGGCGAAACCGGGCTTGAGGAATTCGGAGGGCTGTAGGTTCATAAAGCCGAAATTGAGTTCGCGCCGCGCGCCCAGCACGTCGTTGCCCAAGAACAGAACCAGAAAGGAACAGATCAGCGCGCCCGCGAATATGAGCGCCGCCAGTATCTTGACCTGACGCAGCGTGAGCAGCGAAGCGCCCGCCATGATTGACAGCGCCACGGCGGCGAAGACCATTTGGCGGACGGCATAATGAAAATCGCCGGCCGTCAGCGGACCACCCGTGATGGCGGGGCTGGCGGCGAAGGCCAGCATCAGGCCGATGCCCAGCAAAAGCCCCATGCCGGTGAGCGCCACCTTGTCGACGGTGAACCACCAATTGGCGAAGCCGCCTTTGTCGGCGCGAGAAATGCTCATGACGCGGCCCTCACCTCTTGCGGCAGTTTTGCCACCAGGGCGCGGAAGACATCGCCGCGCTGTTCGAAATCCTTGAACTGGTCATAGGAAGCCGAAGCCGGCGACAACAGCACCACAGGGGCCGGCGCCGTGGATCTGGCCGCGTCAGCGGCAGCGGCTTCGACCGCCTTGTCCAGGGTGCCGGCCATTTCGAACGGTGTCTTGCCCTCCAAGGTGCGGGCGAAAGCTCCCGCCGCTTCGCCGATCAAATAAGCTTTGCGGATGCGGGGAAAATATTGCGCCAGGCTTTCAATACCGCCTTCCTTGGGTTTACCGCCCGCGATCCAGAAGATATCGGGATAACAAGCCAGGGCCCGCGCCGTGGCGTCAGCATTGGTGGCTTTGGAATCATTGATGAAGCGCGTTTTGCCGATGTGACCCACTTCTTCCATGCGATGCGCCAGGCCTGGGAAGGTGGAAATCGCATTCGTGACGGTGTGAGCATCCTTCACGAAGATCCGTGCGGCGGCATAGGCCAGCGCGATATTCTGTCCATTGTGCGCGCCGGGAAGGCGCGGCGCATCCTCCAGCGCCATGACCTTGGCGGCGCGCGGACCTTGCGCATCGTAGAGAGCACCATCGACCGCGAAAACGCCGCGGCCCAGAATCTTGCCGACCGAAACCGGAATCGCTGCGGCGCCACCCTTGGCCGACAGCGCCGTGAAGATCGCCGCGCTGTGATCATCGTCCACGCCGACAATGACATGACCGTCCTTGGCCACCTGACGCAACAGCCGCGCCTTGACGGCGGCGTAATTCTCCATGCTGCCGTGGCGATCGATATGGTCGGGCGTCAGGTTGGAGAGCAGCGCCACGTCCGGATGCAGCCCCGGCGTCAGGTCGATCTGGAAGCTGGACATTTCCAGCACATAGACGGTCTTGGGACCGGGCGGCGCCAATTCCAGCACCGATTTGCCGATATTGCCGCCCACCTGGGCGTCGAAACCGGCGGCCGCCAGAATATGGCCCAACAACGCCGTGGTGGTGGATTTGCCGTTGGTGCCGGTGATGGCGATCACGGGCGCCTTGCCCGGCCGGGCGACGTCAGGGCGAATCTCGCGGGCAAACAATTCCACATCGCCGATCACCGGAACATTCGCGGCCTTGGCATGGGTGACGACTTCATGCGGGCGCGGATGGGTGAGCGGCACGCCAGGACTGAGGATCAAAGCAGCGATCCCGTCCCAGGCCCATTCGCGCCAGGGCGTGATCTCGGCGCTTGCGTCATGGCCTGCGTCGCGCGCGGTGCTGTTGTCGTCCCAGGCGATCACGTGCGCGCCGCCCGCCCTCAGCGCCCGCACGCTGGCAAGCCCGGTCCGCGCCAGTCCGAAAACGGCGACGGTCTTTTGGGAATAGCTGCGGGCCACAATCATTGGGTCACCGCAGCTTCAAGGTGGCGAGCCCGGCCAGCGCCAGCACCACCGCCACGATCCAGAAGCGGATCACAATGGTGGGTTCGGTCCAGCCCAACTGCTCGTAATGATGATGGATCGGCGCCATGCGGAAGACGCGCTTGCCGGTGAGCTTGAAAGAAACCACCTGCACGATCACCGATACGGTCTCTAGTACAAACAGGCCGCCCACGATGGCGAGCACGATCTCATGCTTGGCGACCACGGCAACCGCGCCCAGCGCTCCGCCCAACGGCAGCGAACCGGTGTCGCCCATGAAGATGGCGGCGGGGGGTGCGTTGTACCAGAGAAAGCCAAGTCCCGCGCCCATCAAGGCCGCCAAGAACACCGCCAGTTCGCCCGAGCCGTCGACATAGGGAAGCTGCAGATAGGCGGCGAATTTCTCGTTGCCGACCAGATAGACGATCAAGGTGAAGGCGGCCGCCGCGATCATCACCGGCATGATGGCGAGCCCATCGAGCCCGTCCGTGAAATTCACAGCATTGGCGGCGCCGGTGATGACGAAACCGCCGACCAGCACGAACAACAGGCCCAGCGGCAACAGCGCCGTCTTGATGAAGGGAACCGCCAGCATGCCGGAAAGCGAAGGCGCCTCCACCTGCATGATCAGCCAGGTGGCGATGAAGGCCGCGCCGAACTCGATCAGGAGCCGGGTGCGGCCGGAGAGGCCGTCGGCGGTGCGCTTGGTCACTTTATAATAGTCGTCCAGGAAGCCCAGCAGGCCGAAAACCACCGTGACCATCAGGGCGATCCAGACATAACGGTTGGAAAGGCTGGCCCATAACACCGTCGAACCCACCCAAGGGATCAAAATCAAAAGACCGCCCATGGTGGGCGTGCCAGCTTTTTCCACGATATGCCGGGCGGGACCATCGCTGCGGATGGGCTGGCCCTTGCCTTGCTTCACCTTCAGCCAGCGGATCAACATGGGATTGATCCAGAAGGCGATGACGAGCGCGGTCACCACCGCCGCCATGGCGCGGAAGCTGAGATAACCAAACAGCCGGAAGAAGGCCAACTGGTCCGTGTGTGTGAGAAGCGAAAGATAATACAGCATCAGCCCCTCTTCAGCGCTTCGATGATCACGGACATGCGGCTACCCAGCGAACCTTTCACCAAGATCGTATCCCCGGGCTGGAGCGCAGCGGTCAGCTGAGGCGCCAGCGCTGTCGAGTCAGCCGCATAGGCGCCGCGGCGCGCTTTGGGCAAGGCATCCCACAATTCTTTCATCTGCGGACCGGAGGCGAAAACCAGATCGGTGTTGGCGGCGGCAATAGGCTCGGCTAGCGCGGCATGTAGCGCCGGGCCACCCTCGCCCATTTCCAGCATGTCGCCTAGAACCGCCAGCTTGCGGCCCCGTGCCTGGCTGAGCAATTTGAGCGCCGCCACCATCGAAGCCGGGTTGGCGTTGTAGCTTTCGTCGATGATTTCGACGCCGTGGGATTCAAACCGCGCGCCGCGGCCTTTCAAGGCCGTGAAATTCCTAAGCGCCGCTGCTGCGTTCAGCACATCGCCATCCGCCAGCGCCACCGCCGCCAATGCCGCCACCGCGTTCATGGCGATATGCTCGCCCGGCGCGCCGACCACACAATCCGCGGCCCTGCCCAGAATATCGGATTTGATGCGCATGCCGTCGCCATTAGGCGCGATCGAAAGAAGCTTGGCATCGCCGTTCCTGCCGAAGCGCAGGATCTGGCCCACCTGCGCTTGTTGCGCGCGAGCGGCGAGCCGCTCGGCATAAGGCGAATCCGCCGGGATCAGCGCGGCGCCGCCCGGCACCAGCCCTTCGAAAATTTCCGACTTGGCGTCCGCGATCGCTTCGCAGGAGCCAAAGAACTCCAGATGCGCCGGCGCGATGGTGGTGACGAGCGCCACGTGCGGCCGCACGAAGGACACCAGATTGCGGATCTCGCCCGCATGGTTCATGCCAACTTCGAATATGCCATAGCCCGCCTCGCGGGGCAGCGACGCCAAGCTCAAGGGCACGCCCCAATGATTGTTATGGGACGCGGCGGAAGCATGGGTGGCGCCCAGCGCGTTGCAGCAGAGCCGCAGCATCTCCTTGGTGGTGGTCTTGCCGGCGCTGCCGGTGACGGCGATGATCTTGGCATTGCTGCGGGCCCGCGCGGCCCGCGCCAGATCTTCCAGCCCGCGTCGAGTGTCGGCCACGGTCAGGAGCGGGCCTTTGGCGTTCGGCATCGGGCGGCTGACCAGCGCCGCGCCCGCTTTGGCCGCGAAAGCGGCGTCCACGAAATCATGCCCGTCTCGCGCGCCTTTCAGCGCCACGAACAGGTCGCCCTCTTTCAGTGTGCGCGTGTCGATAGACATGCTGCCCACGGCAAAGCCCGCACTGGCGCGGCCCAGGGTGGCGGCTTCGGCCTCGGCGGTGGACCACAGCGTCATGCCGCGCGCCCTCCCAACGCCAGCGCCGCCTTCACCGCTTCCTCGCGGTCGGAAAAAGGACGCACTTCGGAGCCGATATATTGACCGGTCTCATGACCCTTGCCGGCCAGGACCAGCACATCGCCCACCTGTAGCGCGGCGATGCCGGCACGAATGGCTTCGGTGCGGTCGCCGATCTCGCGCGCGGTGGGCGCGGCCGCGAGAATCTCCTTGCGGATGGTGGCGGGATTTTCGCTGCGGGGATTGTCGTCGGTAACGATGACATCATCAGCCAATGCCGTGGCGATCTGGCCCATCAGCGGACGCTTGCCCTTGTCGCGGTCGCCGCCGCAGCCGAACATCACATGCAGCTTATTTTCCGTGTGCGGCCGGAGCGCCTTCAGAATCTTTTCCAGCGAATCCGGAGTATGAGCGTAATCGACATAGATGGGCGCGCCGGCGACAGAGAAAGCGACCTTCTCCATCCGGCCGGGGGCACCCTTCAGGCGCGATAAAATGGGGATGACCTTCCTCGCGTCTTCGCCCAGGCCGATCGCGAGAGAAGCTGCCACCAGCGCATTGGACGCTTGGAAGGCGCCCGCCAACGGCAAAGTGACATTATAAGTGTGGCCGGCATGGGCGATCGCCAACGCCTGGGCATCGCCCTTGCTCTGGCGCGACACCAGCTTCAAGCTTTCGCCCGTTTCGCCCACCGTCAGCAAGGTCAGACCCCGCTTTCTCGCCGCGGCGATGAAGACGTCGGCATGTTCGGCGTCGCTATTGACCACGGCGACCCCGCCATTGGCCACCAATTCGGTGAAGAGCCTGAGCTTGGCCTTGAGGTAATCCTCGAAGGTGGCGTGGTAATCCATGTGATCGCGGGTGATGTTGGTGAAAGCCGCCCCGCTCACCAGCACGCCATCCAGCCGGTACTGGTCGAGGCCATGGCTGGACGCCTCGATGGCCAGATGCTCGACGCCGTCGCGCTTCAATTCCGCCAGCAGGTGATGGATCTCCACCGGATCGGGCGTGGTGTGGTTGAGCGGCTTTTCACCCTTGGGCCCCACCACACCCACGGTACCCAGGCTGGCAGCCGGCTTGCCCAGCGCCGTCCAGATCTCGCGCAGGAATGCGACGATGGAGGATTTGCCTTTGGTGCCGGTGACCGCCGCGACCGTGTCAGGCTGGGCGCCATAAAAAGCGGCCGCCATCCGCGCCAATCGCAGCCGGGGATTCTCGTCCGCAATGAAGGTCACACCCAGGGCCGCTGCATCCACCGCGCTCTCCGGACGCCCGAGCACGGCGCGGGCGCCGCGCGCCACCGCGTCCGACAGAAAATGGGCGCCGTCCGTCTTGCTGCCGGAAAGCGCCGCGAACAGATAGCCGGGCTGGACCTTGCGGCTGTCGCTCGTCAGTCCTGTGAAGTCTTTTGCCGCCACCATGGCGTCTTGTCTTTCTTGTCCGCCACATTCGCCGAGGAATGGGGCGCCATTATGAATTTCCTTGCGCCAAACGTGTCGGTGGCGCGGTATTTGGTACGCCCAGAAGCGGCGCGATGCGTGAGATCACCCGGCCCGCCAGCGGCGCCGCCGTATAGCCCGCCAGCGCGAAGCCGCCCGTCGCCTTGGTGCCGTGCGGCTGGTCCAGCAGCACAAACATCACATAGCGGGGATTCTCGATCGGGAAAGCCGCGAAGAATGAGGTACGCAAGGCATGCGGGATATAGCGGCCATGCTCACCCGGCACCTGGGCCGAGCCGGTCTTGCCGCCTACGTCATAGCCTTCGACATTGGCGTTCCTGCCAGTGCCATTGGTCACGACATAGCGGAGCAACCCGCGCATCTGCTCGCTGGTCTCCGGCTTGATCACCTGGGCGCCACGGCGGTCGGCGTCGGTCTTGACGAAGGTGGGGATGATCTCGCGGCCGCCATTCACGATCGCCGCCGCCGACGCCAGGAACCGCAGCGGGCTCACGGATATGCCTTGGCCAAAGCCGATGGTGGCGGTCTCGATGGCGCCCCAATTGGCGGGATATATGGTTTTGCGCTGTTCCGGCAGCTCGGTCTTGATCGGCGTCAACAGGCCCATGCGGGTGAGGAATTGCTTCTGCCGCACGCCGCCGGAGCGGAGCGCGATCTGAGCCGTGCCGATATTGGAGGATTGCGCCAGGATATCGCGCGCCGCCAAGGTGGCGGGCATGCGTTCGGCTTCGTGGATCGTGTATTTGCCGATTTTGTAGCCCTGGCCGATATTGAAGACCTCGTCCATATGAGTGGTGTGGTCTTCGAAGGCCAGTGCGAAAGAGAAGATCTTGAACACCGACCCCAGTTCGTAAACATCCTGGGCCATGATGTTGCGGGTCGTGTCGTCGCCGGTCAGGTCGCGCGCATTGGGATCGAAATCCGGCAGCGACGCCATCGCCAGCACTTCGCCGGTCCGCACATCCATCACCAGGCCGCCGGCGGCGCGCGGCCCGAAGGTCTGGCGCTGGGCGGCGATCTCGCTGGCGAGAATGTATTGCACCCGCATGTCGATCGAGGTGGTGACGGGTTCGCCGTCCTCGCTGGCGCGGATTCGATCCTGCAACCCCAGTTCCAGGCCCGAAACGCCGTTATTGTCGGGATCGGTGACGCCCAGAAGCTGGGCGGCGGCGCGGCCGTCGGGGTAATAGCGCTTGGCGCTGGGCTCGAACTCAAGACCGGGCAAGCCCAGATGCATGACCTTCGCTTCGGTCGCCGGGGTGATCTGGCGCGCGATCAAGACATAAGGATGTTTGGCGTTGGCGAAGCCTGAGCGCAGCCGGCCCTCGTCCGCGCCGGTGGCCTGAGACAGATCATGCGCCGCTTCGTCCTTGTCCCAGAATTCGTGGGGACGGGCATAGAGATCCTTCACAGGTAAGTCGCGCGCCAGAAGCTTGCCGTTGCGATCGACCAGATCGGCGCGGGCGATGATAGCGCGATCTTCGAAACCGGCATGACCGCCGCCGCGAAGCAGCGTCACGTCCACCAGACGGAGTCCCACCAGCGCGAAAGCGGCGACACAAAAAACCGCTCCGATGACAATGCGCCGTTGGAATACGCCGGTGACCTCCCCCATCGATGCCTAGAACCCCGTCTGATCGGAAATGGGTTGCGCGAAAAGCGTGGGCCGTACGGCCGGCGCCGCAGACGGCGCTTCCGCGCTGGCATTGCGCAGCGGCGAGTTGTTGAGCGGCGCGTCGCCGCGGCGCGGCAACAGTTCGAAGGATGACAGCTGGGCCGACACGGTATTGGTCATGCCGTGCGCCTCGGCCAATTGCTGGATGCGGGCGGGGCCGGCAACATGCGCCCATTCCGTCTCCAGCACGCCGATGGTGGCGCGGGTGTCGCGGATTTGATGGTTGACCTTGGCCAGCTGCATCTGCGTGACACGGGTGCGCTCCGACACATGATAGAGCGCCAGGATCGAAAGGCCCATCAGCGCCACAGAGAAGAAGTTGAGCACGCGGATCATGTCAGGTCTCCTTCACGCAGCCAGACGCTCGGCGATCCGCAACTTGGCGGAGCGAGCGCGGGGATTGTTTGCGATTTCTGTCTCGGACGGGGTCTGAGGGCGATTGGTGAGAAGCCGGAATTGGGCGCGCGCCTGCGACCCCGTGTCCGGCGCGTGGCGCGAGGCGCGCGGCCGCGTTTCGCTGCGGCTGCCCAGAAACTGCTCCACGATACGATCTTCAAGGCTGTGGAACGAAACCACCGCGAGGCGGCCCTCGGGCTTGAGGATTTTCAGCGCCGCCTCAAGACCGCGCTCCAACTCGCCCAGTTCGTCATTCACATGGATACGCAGGGCCTGGAAGGTGCGCGTGGCCGGATGGATGGCATGGCGCAAGGCGGCGGGGCCTTGCGCCTCGGACACGATTTTGGCCAGCGCCGCCGTGGTGGTCAGGGGCCTGGCCGCGATGATGGCGCGGGCGATGCGCCGCGCATTCTTCTCCTCGCCATAGCGCGCAATGATCTGGCTGAGGCTGCGTTCGTCCGCACTGTTCACCACATCGGCGGCGCTTTCGCCCGAAAGACTCATGCGCATGTCCAAAGGTCCGTCTTCGCGGAAGGAGAAGCCGCGCGCGGGCGTGTCGAACTGGAAAGAGGAAACCCCCAGATCGAGCACCACGCCGTCGCTGGCATCGGCGAAGGCATCCATGCGGGAGAATTCGCCTTCGACCAGGGTGAGACGGCCGGCGAATTGCTCCACCAGCTTGCGGCCCCGCGCGATGGCTTCGGGATCGCGGTCGATGCCCAGCACTTGGCAGTCGGCGGCTTCCAAGATCGCGCGGGCATAACCGCCACCGCCAAAGGTCCCGTCGACATAGCGCGCGCCGTCGCGCGGTTTCAGCGCCGCCAGAACTTCGTTCAGCATCACCGGCAGATGACCGCTCATGCGCCACCGCCTTGCGCCGCGCGCGACCGCTCCAGCCGCGCTTTCATGCGCGCCAGAGCTTCGGCCTGGATCGGCGCATAAATGTCCGCATCCCAGATCTGGAATTTCTGCGACAGGCCCACGAACGCGATGCGATCCTTCAAGCCCGCATGTTCGATCATGGGATCAGGAAGGCGCACGCGGCCCTGGTCGTCAGCCACCAGCAATTGCGTGCGCGAGATCACCGCGGTGGCTTCATCGTCGTGGCTGGGCGAGAAGAAAGGATCCTGGGTCGAAAGCCGCGCATGCAAGGTGTCGATCACACTCTGACCGAAGGCTTCGAGCGCGGCCTCGGCAAAGCTGGGGCAGATGTAAACGCCCTGGGTGTTTTGGGCAGCGAGGATGTGCCGGTAAGGCGCGGGAATGCACACCCGCCCTTTGCTATCGAGCGATCCCATGACCGTTGAAATGAACGGCTGGACCAACCCGGTCATCGCGCGCTTGCCCCCCTTTATCCAGAGCGTCCGGGCGGCCGGTCCATCGGCCGTTGTTCGGACTGGTGTCATACCCCCCTGGGATGACATGGGATAACATGGGACGAAGCGTCACGTCAAACAAAAAACCCATATTTTTGAGGGACTTGAGCTAGTCGATTCAGATCTGACTCTCACTACGGGTGGGGGTGGCGAGAACAAAGCCAAAACGTGGAAAGGTTGTGGTGAGAACCGTAAAGGATGTCTTAACCACGAACAGCGTTCGGCCGGCCAGCGAATGATTTTTTCTCACGCGGCGAAAATCGATTCGGAATCGGCCATCCTGGGCCGAGCGCGGAGAGCAGAAGGAAGAGCAGCATGAAAATCGGATTCATCGGCTTGGGTCAGATGGGCACGGCGCTGGCAGGCCATCTGCTGCGGGCCGGTCACACAGTGACTGTATGGAACAGATCGCCGCGCGCGGTCGAGACGCTGGCGGCCCAGGGCGCCACGCCTGCGAAGACGCCGGCAGAGGCGATGCAGTGCAACGTGCTCTTTTCTATGCTCGCCAGCGATCAGGCGATACGGGATGTCGGTCTCGACGCCTCCCTGCTCGACAAGGCAGGGCCAGGACTTGTTCACGTGAACATGGCGACCATTTCGCCGGGCTTCGCCGAAGCACTGGCGGCGGCACATGACAGCCGCGGGCTGGATTATGTGGCAGCGCCGGTCTTTGCGCGCCCGGACGCTGCGGCCAAGGGACAGGCGGTGATTGTCGTGGCCGGCGCCAACGACGCAGTGGCGAAAGTCGAACCGCTCTTGACGGAAATGGGCCGGCGTCTGGTCAAGGTGGGCGACAAGCCGCAAATGGCCAATCTCTTCAAGATCGCGGGCAATTTCATGATCATGAGCGCGGTCGAGACCCTGGGCGAGACCTTCGCGCTACTCAAGAAGGGCGGTGTGGACGCCACACAATTCCTAGACACCATGACCGAAGGATTGTTCGCGGCGCCGGTCTACAAGAATTACGGCAAGCAGATTTTGGCGGAGGCTTATGAACCCGCGGGTTTCTATCTGCGCTTGGGCCTGAAGGACGCTACCTTGGTCAAGGAAGCGTCAGAAAATCTCAATGTGCCCATGCCCCTGCTTGATCTGGTGCGCCGCCATTATGAGGAAGCGATGCAGAAAGGCTGGAGCGAGAAGGACTGGGCCTCGATCGGAACGCTGATTGCGCAGAAAGCTGGCGTTTGACCAGCGACCCGCTCGATCTTGAGCGCTTTATCGCACCACAAGACGCGGCGTGGCCGTGCGTGCAGGCGGAGATGGCAGCGGGCCGCAAGCAAAGCCATTGGATCTGGTTCGTGTTTCCGCAGATCGAAGGTTTGGGCACCAGCTTTCATTCGCGGCACTTCGCCATCCACTCACGCCAGGAGGCGCAAGCCTATCTCGCGCATCCGGTCCTGGGCGCACGGCTGCGCGAAGTCACGGAGTTGGCGCTAAAGATCGAAGGTTGCAGCGCTCACGATATTTTCAGCGATCCCGACGACATGAAATTCCGCTCGTCCATGACCCTGTTCGATGCCGTTTCAACCAACGACATCTTCGCGGCAGCCTTGAACAAATACTTCAACGGCGAACGCGACAGCCGGACTCTTTCCATCCTACGAGAGATCAATAAATAAAAGCGCAAAGGGCAGCGCCGCCTTAGCTGAGGCCCGCCTCCCCCATGCATGAAGCATGCTGATGGGGGAGGTGCCCGCAGCAGCGCTTATTGCGTGCCAGCGAGAGCTGGCACGCAAAAGTAAGCTGCGCAGGGCGGAGGGGGAAAGAAAATGTCAGACAGCCTGTAAGCCGGGTTCTGTACCGCTCGTCTTCTTGCGAAGAAAAGCGATGATGACCATTCCTCTGGGATGCGTGTCGCCACGCACCTCACGCGACCGACCCGGACGGCGATGCGGAAAACATCAGGTGCCGTCCCTATTTGGTCTTGCTCCCGGTGGGGCTTGCCGTGCCGCCTCTGTTGCCAGAGACGCGGTGCGCTCTTACCGCACCATTTCAACCTTGCCGGAGCTTTAGGCTCTTAGGCGGTGTCATTTCTGTGGCGCTGTCCCTGGGGTCGCCCCCGCCGGCCGTTAACCGGCACCGTCTTTCCGTGGAGCCCGGACTTTCCTCGAACAGGTCGCCCTGCCCGCGGTCACCCGGCTGTCTGACGGCGGGGTTATACGCAGGATTTCAGGCGAGCGCAAAATCCACGATGGCCGCGGCATGCAGCTGCATCGTGTCGTAGAGCGGCACGCTGGCATCCGCCTGACTCACCAGCAGCGGAATTTCCGTGCAGCCCAGAATGATCGCCTGGCAGCCCTGCGCCACGAGATCGGCCATGACGGCGCGATAACGTGTGCGGCTTTCATCCAGGATGATGCCTTTGACCAGCTCCGTCTGGATGATGCCGTCAATGGTGTCGCGGCCGGCTTTGTCCGGCACGACCACTTCGAGCCCGAATTTCTTGCGCAGGCGATCGGCAATGATGCCGGGCTCATCCATGGTGAAGCGGGTGCCGATCAGGCCCAGCTTGGTCATGCCCGCCTTCTTGGCCGCCTCGCCCAACGGATCGGCGATATGCAGCAGCTTCACGCCGGCAGCTTTCTCCACCGCGTCCGCCATCAGATGCATGGTGTTGCAGCAGATGGCAACGAAATCCGAGCCGCCTTTCGCCAAGCCGCGGCCGGCATCGGCGAGCAGCTCCGTCGCCTCGTCCCAGCGCGCGGCCTGCTGCAGGCGGGACACTTCGCCGAAATCGAAGGAATACATGAGAATCTTCGCGGAATGGACGCCACCCAACCGCTTCTGCACACCGCGATTGATCAGCTGATAATAGACCGAAGAGGATTCCCAGCTCATCCCCGCCAAAAGTCCCATCGTCTTCATGCGCGTTCCCCTTTTTGCGCAGCATAGAGTGCGATCAGCCCGGAAAGCACGCCACGGGTTTCGCTATCAGCCATGCCGTCCACGCGGGACGGACGGAAATGGCGCTGAAAAGCGGTGAGGATTTTTTCCAGCGGCGCCCCGGGGTCATAACCATAATGCGCCAGCAAACCCGCGACCGCGCTTTCGCCAGGATCGCCATCCGGCGCAGGCCAAAGACCGATGCCCTCGCCCGCCAGACGGGCCCAGGGAAACAACTCGCCGGGATCCTCCTTGCGCGCGGGCGCGACATCGCTATGGCCTAAAACGCGCCAGGCGGGAATGGCATGTCGGACAAGAATATCGCGACTGAGCGCGATCAAAGACGCGATCTGCGCATTGGGAAAGGCGCGATAGCCAAATTCATGTCCCGGATTGACCAGTTCGATTCCGATGGAACGGGCATTGATGTCGCGCGCGCCGGCCCAATAGGAAATTCCGGCATGCCAGGCCCGGCGATCTTCCGGCACCAGGGCGTACACCGCGCCGTCCTCGTCGATGGCGTAATGGGCCGAGACTCGCGCCGCAGGATCGCAAAGCCGCGCCAAAGCCTCTTCCCCACTCCGCATGCCGGTGTAATGCAGCACCAGCATGTCGACCGCCGCGCCGCCACGTTCGTCCTGGTTGGGCGATAGCCGCGCGACGGGGGTCATTTGAGGCCCCGCTCGGCCAGGATTTTCTCGTAGGCTGTGTTGATCGCCGCCAACTTGTCGGTGGCAAGCTTGATGAATTCCTCCGGCACGCCGCGGGCGATCAGACTGTCGGGATGATTTTCCCGCACCAGCCGGCGATAGGTGCGGCGGAGCTCGTCTTCGTCCGCGACATAGGACAGACCCAGGATCACATAGGGGTCGGTCAGTTCCGGCGCGAAATGCGACGCCCGGATGCGGCGAAATTCGTTGGGCGCGAAGCCGAAAATCTCCGCCACCCGCTCCAGGAAAGCGCTTTCCTCGGGATGCAGCACATCGTCGCTTTTGGCGATTTCGAACAACCCGTCGAGAATGTCTTCCAGCATGGCGTGATTGCCCATGAACAGGCGTGCAATCTGGCCGGCATAAGCCTCGTAACCGGCGATATCCTGGCGCGCCAGATCGAAGATGCGCCGGACATTATTCTCTTCCTCATGCGGCACGCCGAACACGCGGCGGAAGATGGCGAATTCCTGCTCGGTGGCGATGCCGTCCGCCTGCGCCATCTTTCCCGCCAGCGCGATGATCGCCATGGTGAAGACCACGCCGGGATCGGTTTCGCGGTCGAACAGGAAATGCCCCGCCACCGCGCCCACCACGGCGCCCACGGGGCCGCCTACCAGCAGACCCGCCGCCGCGCCGCTCATTTTTCCCCAAACGGACATCAAATACGTTTAGCCTAAACTCACCAAATAGCGCGAGAGATTTTGCGACGTTAGTCCACGGCCGCTCGCTTGCGCTCGTGGCGTTCGCCGCTTTCGCAGCTCCACCGGACCTGCTCTCTAGCTGCGGCTCACAGCACGCGCGACGAACTCAGCACGCAAAAGATCCGCGCTAGGCCGCGTTCATGGCGCGAGGATCGTAATTTAAAAGAGGCGCCAACCAGCGTTCGGCTTCCGCCACCGTCCAACCCTTGCGCTGGGCGTAATCTTCCACCTGATCGCGCTGGATCTTGCCCACACCGAAATAGCGGCTTTCGGGATGAGCATAATAGAAGCCCGAGACGGAGGAGCCAGGCCACATTGCGAAACTTTCCGTCAATGTGACGCCGATCTTTTCTTCCGCGCCCAACAGCTTGAACAGGGTCGCCTTTTCGCTGTGCTCGGGCTGGGCGGGATAGCCGGGAGCCGGGCGGATGCCACGATATTTTTCCGCGATCAGATCGTCATTGGTGAGGGCTTCGTCGGCGGCATAACCCCAATAATCCCGCCGCACTTTCTCATGCATGCGCTCGGCGAAGGCTTCCGCCAGCCGGTCCGACAAAGCGCGCAGCAGGATGGCCGAATAATCGTCCTTGGCGGCTTCAAAAGCCTTGATATGGGGCTCCTCGCCGATGCCGGCGGTGACCACAAAGCCGCCGATATAGTCCGCCGTGCCAACCGGCGCGATAAAATCCGAAAGCGCCAGATTGGGGCGTCCGGCATCGCGCGCCATCTGCTGGCGCAACGTGTGCAGGGTGGCGATGGGGAATTTCCGCGCCTTGTCGCCATAGACCAGAATGTCGTCGTCCACGGCATTGGCGGGCCAGAACCCCACCACGGCGCGGGCCGTCAGCCATTTGCCGGCCACGATTCGTTTCAGCATCGCCTGGGCATCGCGATAAAGATCACTGGCGGCGTGACCCACTTTCTCGTCGGTGAGGATTTGCGGAAACGGTCCGGCCAATTCCCAGGTCTGGAAGAAGGGCGTCCAGTCGATATAGCTGGCCAATTCGGCCAGATCGTAATTGTCGTAAACCCGCGTGCCGAAGAATTTGGGCGTTGGCGGCACATAGGTTTCGAAGTCCGGTCGCGCCCGATTGGCCCGCGCCTGCGCCAGCGACAACCGCTTGCCGCCGCTGCGCTGATTGGCATGATTGCGGGCGAGCAATTCATATTCATTGCGCACGGTCGCGGCATAATTGGCGCCGCTGTCCTTGGATAGCAGGCTGGACGCCACGCCCACGGCGCGTGATGCGTCGGTGACGTAAACGGTCTGACCTCGCCGGTAGTTGGGATCGATCTTGACCGCGGTGTGGACACGCGAGGTCGTGGCGCCCCCGATCAGCAGCGGAATGTCGAAACCTTGCCGCTCCATCTCCGATGCCACATGCATCATCTCGTCCAGCGACGGCGTGATCAAGCCCGACAGGCCGATCATGTTGGCCTTGTGCTCACGCGCCGCATCCAGAATTTTCTGCGTGGGCGTCATCACGCCCAGATCGAACACTTCATAGCCGTTGCACTGTAGGACCACGCCGACAATATTCTTGCCGATGTCATGCACGTCGCCCTTCACGGTGGCCATGACGATACGACCGGCACTTTCCTTCGCCTGGGATTTATCCTCTTCCATGAAGGGCAGCAGATAAGCCACCGCCTTTTTCATCACCCGCGCCGATTTCACCACTTGCGGCAAGAACATCTTGCCGGAGCCGAACAAGTCGCCCACCACATTCATGCCCGCCATCAGCGGACCCTCGATCACATGCAGCGGCTTGTCGGCGGCGCGGCGTGCCTGTTCCGTGTCTTCGACGATGAAAGCGTCGATGCCATGCACCATGGCGTGCGTGATCCGGTCATTGACCGGCAGCCCCCGCCAGGCGGCATCTTCCACTTCGGCCGCACCACCGTCATGCTTATATTCCTTCGCAAACTCTAGCAGCCGCTCGGTCGCGTCGGGCCGGCGGTTGAACAGCACATCCTCGATGCCTTCGCGCAAAGGCGTGGGAATATCCTGATAGACGGTCAGCTGGCCGGCATTGACGATGCCCATATCCATGCCCGCCTTGATGGCATGAAACAGAAAGACGCTGTGCATCGCTTCGCGCACTTTCTCGTTGCCCCGAAAGGAGAAGGAGAAGTTGGAGACCCCGCCGGAGATATGGGCGTACGGATTCTCGCGCCGGATGATTTCCGCAGCCTCGATAAAGGCTTTGCCATACTCATTATGCTCTTCCAGGCCTGTGGCGACCGCGAAGATGTTGGGATCGAAAATGATATCTTCGGGCGGAAAGCCCACCCTGTTGACCAGGATGTCATAGGCGCGCTTGCAGATTTCCGTCTTGCGCTCGCGGGTGTCTGCCTGGCCGACCTCGTCGAAGGCCATCACCACCATAGCGGCGCCAAAACGCAGAATCTCTCGGGCATGGGCGACGAAATTCTCCTCGCCTTCCTTCAGCGATATGGAATTGACGATCGCCTTGCCCTGGCAGCATTTCAGCCCGGCTTCGATCACGCTCCATTTGGAGCTGTCGATCATCAAGGGCACTTTGGCGATATCGGGCTCGCCTGCGATCAGATTGACAAAGCGGGTCATCGCTGCTTCGGAATCGATCAAACCTTCGTCCATGTTGATGTCGATGATCTGGGCGCCATTCTCAACCTGGCCTCGCGCGATCTCCAGCGCCGCTTCATAATCATTGGCCGCGATCAGCTTGCGGAATTTGGCCGAGCCGGTGATGTTGGTGCGCTCGCCCACATTGATGAAATTGAGATCGGGCGTCAGCGTGAAAGGTTCCAGTCCCGACAGACGCATATACCGGGGCTTCTCCGGAATCGCGCGCGGCTTGACGCCTTCGATGGCTTCACCGAAAGCCTTGATATGCTCGGGTCGCGTGCCGCAGCAGCCGCCCACGATATTGACCAGGCCGGAGCGGGCGAATTCGCCCATCATGGCCGCCATGATTTCAGGCGTTTCATCATAGCCGCCGAATTCGTTGGGAAGACCGGCGTTGGGATGGGCGCTCACCAGCGTGTCGGCCGCACCCGCCAGATCGGCGATATAGGGGCGCAGTTCCTTGGCGCCCAGGGCGCAATTGAGTCCGATGGCGAAGGGATTGGCGTGGCGCACCGAATGCCAGAAAGCTTCCGGCGTCTGGCCGGTCAAGGTGCGGCCGGAAAGATCGGTGATGGTGCCGGAGATCCAGACCGGCAGGCGCACGCCCAATTCGCCGAACACTTCCTCAATGGCGAAGATCGCGGCTTTGCAATTCAGCGTATCGAACACAGTCTCGATCATGATCACGTCGGCGCCGCCCTTGATCAGGCCGCGCGCGCCGTCGCGGTACGTCGCGCGCAAATCGTCGAAGGTGATGTTGCGGAAGGCGGGATCATTGACATCCGGCGAGATCGACGCGGTGCGGTTGGCCGGTCCCAGCACGCCGGCCACCAGACGTGGCCGATCGGAGGTACCATAATCATCGCACAAGGCGCGGGCCAGCCGCGCGCCCTCCTCGTTCAACTCGCCTACCAGATGGCCCAGGCCGTAATCCTCCTGGCTGGTGAAATTGGAGTTGAAGGTATTGGTCTCGATGAAATCCGCGCCGGCCTCCAGATATTGGCGGCCGATATCGCGGACGATCTCCGGCTTGGTGAGAGTCAGAAGATCATTGTTGCCCTTGAGTTCGGTGGGATGATTGCCGAAGCGCGACCCACGAAAATCATCTTCGCCCAGCTTGAAACCCTGGATCATCACGCCCCAGGAGCCGTCGAGCAGAAGAAGCCGCTTCTTCGCTTCCTCCTTCATCCAGGCGAGACGGGCGTTACGGTCGAAACTCATGACAAATCCCCGGACTTCAAATCGTAAGGCCGAAGGCCCAGTAGCCGGCACGCCGCATAGCTGAGATTGGCCTGATTGAGCGTATAGAAATGAAACTGGTCGAAGCCCAGGCCGCGCAATTGTTGCACCTGATCGGCCAGCACGGCGGCGGCGACGATGCGGCGGCTCTCCGCATCCTCGTCCAGCCCGTCATAGGCGCGCGTCAGCCAACCCGGAATGGTGGCGCCGATCTTGGCGGCCATGCGCTCCACGCCGCGGAACGCGGTGGTTGGCATGATGCCGGGCACGATGGGAATGTCGATCCCCGCCTTGGCAGCATCGTCACGGAAGCGCGCCGTGGCGTCATTGTCGAAGGCGAACTGGCCCAGTGCCCGTGTCGCGCCCGCATCGACTTTTGCTTTCAGCAATTCAATATCGTGGCGATGGCTAGGCGAATCCGGATGCCGCTCGGGATAAAAAGACACGCTGATCTCGAACGGAGCGATGCGGCGAATGCCTTCAATCAAGTCCGGCGTGGAACGATAGCCGTCGACATGGGGCTGATACGGCCCCGCCATGCCGGGCATGTCGCCGCGCAGCGCCACGATGTGACGAATGCCCGCGTCCCAATAGGCGCGCACGATCTCGTCAATCTCGGCCTTGGGTGAACCCACGCAGGTCAGATGCGCCGCCGGCTTCAGCGAGGTCTCTTCCACGATGCGCTTGACGGTGGCGTGGGTACGCTCGCGCGTCGAACCGCCCGCGCCATAGGTCACCGAGACGAAGGTCGGCACAAGCGGCTCCAGCCGCTTGATCGCCGCCCACAGCGAAGCCTCCGCCTCTTCCGTCTTGGGCGGGGAGAATTCGAACGACACCGACAGCGGGCGCCCGTTGGCGATCAGGTCTTTCAGACTCATGCGGCTTCTTTGATCCGGGGCGCGCTCTTGGCGGTGGCGAGCCAGAGTTTGACGGTGAGTTTTTCGCCCGAAGGCGGCGCGATGGTCTCGCTGCCATGGGCTTTGAGGCCGGCGCTGGCAAACCAGCTGTCCACCTCGCGGTCGGAAAAGCCCAGCCGGCGATGAGCATAATCGTCGCGCAGAAATTCCAGGGCATGGGGCGCGAAATCGGCGATCAGCAGCCGCCCACCCGGCGCCATCACCCGCGCCGCTTCCGCCACCGCGGCGCCCGGATCGTCGAGATAATGCAGCACCTGGTGGAACAGCACCGCATCGAACGCGTCGCGGTCGCCGGAGAAAGGAAGACGATAAGTGTCAGCCAGGCGCACTTGCGTATTCTTGATGTCCTCGCGCAACAGCCGGTCGCGCGCGATCGCCAGCATTTCGGGGCTCACATCCACGCCGACGGCGCGACGCGCGTGCGGCGCCAGCAATTCCAGCATCCGGCCTGTGCCGGTGCCGGCGTCGAGCAAATTCTGGATCGGACGCGCCGTCATCAGCTTGACGATGGCGGCCTCGACGTCTTTTTCCGGCGCATGCAGGGCGCGGATGCGCTCCCACTCCGGCGCGTTGGCCTTGAAATAGGCAGCAGCGGCCGCCGCACGGGCCTGACGCACATGCGCCAGCCGCGCCGTGTCGGCTTGACCCAAGCTGGGGTCAGCCAGACTGGCGAGTGCCGCGCCCAGTTCCGCGCCTTTGCCCCGGTCCGCGGCGCGATAGAACACCCAGCTTCCTTCCTTGAACCGCTCCAGCAGACCCGCCTCGCCCAGAAGCTTCAGATGCCGGGAAACTCGAGGCTGGCTCTGGCCCACAATTTCGATCAGCTCGCTGACCGTCAGCTCCGCCTGCCTCAGCAGCAGCAGCAGGCGCAGGCGGGTCGGATCCCCCGCCGCACGCAGCATTGCCACCAGCCTGTCCATCTTGCCTCTAAACATATAAACATATCTTTATATGCCAAGAGCGCAGCCGAAAACAAGGGCTTTTGCGGTAAAGCCGGTCTGGACAGGGACGGCAAAAAACCCGAAAACCACCCCCAATCCGGGGGGTGAGTCACTCGAAATGCGCGTTTTGCGGGCGCTGGCGATGGGATTGTGCGGGCTGGCGCTAAGCGCTTGCGCCACCACGCCGCCCACGCCGGAGATGATCACCAACAACGACCCCTACGAGCCGACCAACCGCGACACGCTCAAATTCAACGGCATGATCGACCGCTATTTCGTCATTCCCACGGTGGCGGTGTATTTCGTGCTGGTACCCGAGGGCGGGCGCCGCTCGGTGCACCACTTGCTGGAAAACCTCACCCTGCCCACCACTTTCGTCAACGACATGCTGCAGGGCGAGTTGAAGCGCGGCAGTCAGACGACCGCCCGGTTTCTGGTCAACACCACCATTGGGCTTGGCGGCTTTCTGGATCCCGCCAGCCGGATGAAGATTCCCGATCACGGAGAGGATTTCGGTCAGACCCTGGCGGTGTGGGGCATGCGCGAAGGGCCCTTCCTGATGCTGCCCTTCTTCGGACCATCCAATCCGCGAGACGCTTTCGGCATCGCCGCCGATGTCGGGCTCGATCCTACCAGCTATATCCATTTCAAGCAGCATATCTGGTGGGATGCGGGACGCGAATATTTCACCATTCTGGATTTGCGCGCGCAGACTTATCAGACTGTGCAGAGCATCCAACGCAGTTCCGTGGATTATTACGCCAGCCTGCGCAGCCTCTATCGCCAGCTGCGCGACAATGAGATCCGCAACGGACGGGCGCCGAAAACAGAGGATTTGCCGGATTTCTGACGACGAATTCGTACCAAGAAACACAAATACGGCCTTGAACTTGCCACACGGAACCGCGACCCTAGGTCTTCTCGAAAGAATGGAACCATGATGCGCCTTTCCCCGATCCCGCGCCGCGCCGTGCTGGCCATGGCTGTGACCCTCGCCGGCGGTATGGCGCTCAGCGCACCCGCGCTGGCGGCCAATCCGGCGGAGCAATTCGTCCAGGACAATATCCACACAGGCCTGGAGATCCTGAACAACAAAGGGCTGCCGGCCGATCAGCGCCGTACTCAGTTCGAAAGTTTCCTGCTCGGCCTCACAGACATGAAGCGCATCGCAGACTTTACCCTGGGGCAATATCGCCGGAGCGCCAGCCCCGCCGAGGTCGCCGCGTTCGAAGTGGCCTTCCAGAATTATGCCGTTGCGGTTTATCAATCCTATTTCGCCAAATATGCCGGCCAGACCTTGAAAGTGACCGGCAGCCAGGCCCGCACGCCGGACGATTTCATCGTCGCCACCCAGCTAATCGATCCCAACGACAATTCCGGCCAGCAGCCGCTGGAAGTCGATTTTCGGGTGCGCACCGACACCGGCAAGCCCGTGGTGGTGGATTTCTCCGTCGCGGGCATCTGGCTGGCCTTAGAAGAGCGCGATCAGTTCACCGCGTTCCTGGGCCAGAACAACGGCAATGTCCGCACGCTGATTGCTCATTTGAGCGATCTGGCCAAACAGTTCAGGACGGGCTGAAACTTCCCTCAGCGCACACAGGCTTTCTTCCCCCGCGCGGCGAAACCGCTTGTGGAGAGTTCGGTAGCGGCAGCGTACCGAACGTCTTCCGAGGGCTTGCCCCGAGGAAGACAGATGGGGGCATTAAAAATCAAGCTCTTGCGAAGCGTTTGTATTTGATCCGGTGCGGTTGATCCGCGTCGATACCCAGGCGCCCCTTCTTGTCGGCTTCGTAATCCTGGAAATTGCCTTCGAACCATTCGACGTGGCTGTCGCCTTCAAAGGCCAGCATATGCGTGGCGATGCGGTCCAGGAACCAGCGGTCGTGGCTGATGATCATGGCGCAGCCGGCGAATTCCTCCAGCGCCGATTCCAGCGCGCGCAGCGTGTCCACATCCAGATCGTTGGTGGGTTCGTCCAGCAGAAGCAGATTGGCACCCGACTTCAACATCTTGGCCAGATGCACGCGGTTGCGCTCGCCGCCAGATAGTTGGCCGACTTTCTTCTGCTGGTCGCCGCCCTTGAAGGCGAAAGCGCCGGTATAGGCTCTGGAATTGATCTTGGTCTTGCCGAACTCGATGATGTCGGTGCCGCCGGAAATTTCCTGCCATACATTCTTGTTGGGATCGAGCGCATCGCGCGACTGATCGACATAACCGATCTGCACGGTGGGGCCGATTTTCAACGTACCCCCATCGGGCTTTTCCTGGCCGGTCAGCATGCGGAACAAGGTGGTCTTGCCCGCGCCATTGGGACCGATCACGCCGACAATGCCGCCAGCCGGCAATTTGAAGTTCACGTTTTCGTAGAGCAGCCGGTCGCCATATCCTTTGGAGAGATTTTCCGCCTCGATCACCAGATCGCCCAGCCGTTCGGCGACGGGTATCATGATCTGAGCGGTGACGGTGCGCTGTTCCTGCGATTTGGCGACCAGATCTTCATAAGAGTTGATACGGGCCTTGGATTTGGCTTGGCGCGCCTTGGGCGATTGTTGAATCCATTCGCGTTCGCGCGCGATGGTCCGCTTTTGCGCCGCTTCTTCGTTCGATTCCTGCTTCAGGCGCTTTTCCTGGATCTCCAGGAAGGAAGAATAATTGCCTTCATGCGGAATGCCTTTGCCGCGATCCAGCTCCAGAATCCAGCTGGTGACATTGTCGAGGAAGTAGCGATCGTGGGTGACCAGAATAACGCAGCCCTTATAGTCGCGCAGCGTCGCTTCCAGCCATTGCACGGACTCCGCGTCCAAATGGTTGGTCGGCTCGTCCAACAGCAGGATATCGGGCGCGTCCAGAAGCAGGCGGCACAGCGCGACGCGGCGGCGCTCGCCGCCTGATAAGGTTTCAACCTTGGCGTCGGGATCGGGGCAGCGTAACGCGTCCATCGCCTGTTCCACCTGGCTGTCGAGATCCCACAAGCCTTGCGCCTCGATCTCGTCTTGCAGCTTCGCCATTTCGTCGGCGGTCTCGTCGGAATAATTGGCGGCGATTTCGTTGAAGCGGTCGACCAGCGCCTGCTTTTTGGCGACACCCTCCATCACATTGCCGCGCACATCCTTGGCGGGATCAAGTTGCGGCTCCTGACTGAGATAGCCCATGCGCACGCCATCTGCGGCCCAGGCTTCGCCGGTGAATTCCTTGTCCATTCCCGCCATGATCTTCATCAGGGTGGATTTGCCCGCGCCGTTGACGCCCACGATGCCGATTTTGGCGCCGGGGTAAAAAGAGAGCCAAATGTCCTTCAGCACCTGCTTGCCGCCGGGATAGGTCTTGGACAGACCCTTCATGACAAAAACAAACTGAGGACCGGCCATCGCGCATTCCTTCGCGGTTAAAGATTTGGCGGCTTTTACCGGACGGTATCCGGCACCGCAATTGTTGCATTCTCTCTGGTCGCACGACCGGACGGAAAACCGCTTCGCACTTTTCCTGGCCGATGCTCCGCTCGCGGCCCGGCCATGCGAATGCCCTTTGAATCTCGAGAGATGTGGCTTTTAGCGAAAAGTCCGCGGAATCAAAACTTGATTTTCGCGCGGCTAAGCACGGACAGCGAGTTCGCGCCGGTCTGGCCCTGATAATTCATCTGGTAGGCGGCATTGGCCTGAAGCGCCAGCGCGCCGTCCAGGAAACTGGTCACATAACCTAGTTGCAGGTCGGTTTCCTGGCTCTGATTGGGGAACCGGTCATTGGCGATGAAAAGCGGCGGCAGATCGCCGGAGCCCGACACGGCGCTGAAGCTGTTGTCGAGCATGCCCAGCGCCGGGCGCGTGAAGGAGAAGCCCAGCGCGTCTTCGCCGAACAAGCCATGCTTGGCGATGGCGATGGAGTAAGAGTGCGTGTCCAGCGTCGGCACGCTGCTGCGCTGGTCGAGCTGGCTGAAACCCTGGCTGTAAGAAGCAGTTGTCACCCAACCGCTGCCCAACTTGAGGCGCGCGCTCATCTCCAGCGCGTCAGTCTCCATCTTGCCGGAGGCGAGACTTGAGACGCCGAATCCTTGCTGCGCATTGTGCAACCCGTTGATGCCAAGATCGACCCAGTCATTCACATCCCAGGATACGCCCGCCATCAGCGATTGCGACGACGCCTGATCGAAAGCCAGCGGCAAGCCGGTCTCGACCGGCGCCATTGCAAAGCGATCCCGGCGATCGCTCCATTGCGAGGCGCCCAGCCGCAAATGCACGTCCGGCGCGGGCATATAAGTGACGCCGGCATAATGGCCAGGACTGGCAAGACCCAGGAAACCGGAATCACCGATCAACGGCGAGCGCAGCCCGTCATAATCGTCGAAGCGTTGCGTGAGATCGACATTGTAGCCGCTATCGACGGCGAGCTTGGCGCTCAGCGCCATGCTGGACGCAAAATCCTGCGGGGTAGCAACGCTGCCAAAGCTGGTTTTCAGGACCGTCGGCTCCGCTGCCAACACGTCCTGGCTGGTGCGCGATTGCGGGCCTGACACCAGAGAATCGGCGAAGGCGCTGGCGGAAGGAATGGCACTCTCGCCCGACGCGCCAAAGGCTGTCAGGCTAGGAGGCAGGCGCAATTCCGTGGCTCCGGCCCCGCCTGCGAAGGCAGCAAGACCGGCCACAGCAAGTGCAGCCTGGAAAAAGCGCGTCATACCCAGTCCTATACCGGTCTCCCGGTCGGAGAGCAAAATACCAGAAGAAACGTGTCAGTCTCAAGAAAAGGTCCCTGTTTTCCTGGTGTTTTTGGGCCACAGAGACGAAGTTCCGCTTGGAAAAGTGAATTGTGGAACCCGATTCTCGGTAATAAAGTTGCCAAAAATCCCTCATATTTGAATTTCTTTTCGGAATAGTACGCTTTTGGACTTCTACCGCCGTAAACATCAATATATAGTAGGTCGAAATGGACAATGCCCATAGATGCAGGGATCGCCATTTTCACGAAATCTGCTAATATTAGCTGCGCCCGTAGCTCAATGAATAGAGCAGCCTATTAGCCGTAGGGTCAGATGCAGGTTTGAATCCTGTCGGGCGTGCCGTAGGACCCAAAGCCGTAAGCCACGGGCGCAGCCGGAATTATATCGGGTCGCTGGTTAGTTAAACAATACCATTTTTCCGCCGATCCTAGCGATCCTAGAGGGCTAAAGAGCCTTGGGGGGAAGACACCCGTGACCGCAGCTTGGTGGGGGTATGGAACTCCCGCTTCCCTTCCAGAATGTCCTTAGCCGTGAGGAATTGGACCCGGTCATATTTGACCCCCTGGTAGGTATATTGTCCCGCTTTGGCCGCTGCCTCCCGCATAGCTTTGGATGGTTCCTGAAGCGAGAGGAAGCCCGCCATCTCGGTATCGGTTTCGTGGTCCATCACCCCGATCAGGTCACGGACGTCACCAGGCTTCAGATTGCCGCCCTTCACGGATAAGACCATCGCCTTCAGGCCTCTTTCCGTCTCGAAATACATGCGGCCATCAATTCCTTTGTCGCCAGTCTTTTTGGTCGGGAAGCCGCCGACGCGTTCAACAATCCAATGCTCGAACTGGAACGGATCACGCTTAAACAATTCCTGGGCCTGCTCAACGCTGACAGGAATACCGTCAACGTCAAAATGGATTCCCTCAACTAGTCTGTATTTTTCGCCCGTTAGAATTTCGCGGATCAGTTTGACGGACAGGATGGCAATATCGCAGCCAATCCATTTCCGTCCTGTCGCTTGCGCGGCGTAGATCGTTGTGCCGCATCCGCAGAATGGATCAAAAACAACGTCGCCTTCATTGGTCGAGGCCCGGATAATGCGGTCCAGAAGCGCGATAGGTTTTTGCGTTGGATAGCCAAGACGCTCATCGGCGTGTGAACCGAGGGGGCGAATATCCGAAATAATGTCTTGAACGGGATTGCCTTCCGCAACGCTCAGATACCGCTTGTACTGCGGCACCGATCCGCGCTTGGGCCAATAGATTAGGCCGGCCTTATCAAGAACGTCCAAGCGTTCTTGTACGGTCATCGACGCATAATTATCAGGATGCTTGAACCATTCTGGTAGCGCGCGATCTGGCGGCACTTCCCAATGCCGTCCCTTAAGCCCCGGATCAACACCGCGCCAAGGCGTACCGGAGCCGCCTCCGCGAATACCAGGGCCGTCAAGCGTGACTAGCCGATATTGCCCGTGCTCATCTGTGAACTTGTAAAAATTCTCGACGTAGGACTCGTCGTATTTCTCGAATACCCTGTTCCACGTGTATTTCTCAGATGCGCTGTAGAACAGAATGACGTCATGGATCGGCCCCCAGCGCTTTGCTCGACCGTGTGCGCCAGTGCGCCGCCAGATGATTTCATTTTGGAAATTTTTGTGGCCGAAAATGCCATCCATCATCACCTTGATGTAATGGCTGGCCGTGGGGTCACAATGCAAATAGATTGAGCCGGTAGGCCGAAGAAGGCTTTTCATGTGCAAGAGCCGTTGCACCATATAGATCAAATAAGCCAGCAAATGGGGCTGTGTATGGCGCAGCGCTTGAATCCATAGACGCCAAAACTCGACATAGTAATCCTCGACGCCGTATTCACGCATGAGGACGGGCATGGTCTTGGCGATTTCTTCCTTTTCGGCGTCCATCTCCCAAGTGTCGCAAAACGCTTCGGCCTGGTCCGGTACAGGCAGGCCGGTCATGTTCTTATAGATCAGATTGTAGTTTTGCTTCGAGTTAAACGGTGGATCGAGATAGATCAGGTCCACACAATGCTTCTTCATGTGCCCCATGATCGAGAGATTGTCGCCGTAGTAGAGGTGATTTGGGGGTTTGACTTTTTCTTTTTTTGTCATGCGCCGACCATTGCCGCCAGCGCGAGGCCGAAATCATCTCTTTGCTTGCGGACGTTATACTTGAAGCAAGCCTCGGCGATGTAGAGATGCATATATTTCCGACTATAGTGATGGTGCGATCCATACCACGCGCGTTTCACAAGCGCCCAAAATGACTCAATAGTATTTGTATAGATGGAGCCATCCGCGTATTGCACAGAATGATTGATAGTAGCGTGCTGATACCCCATGGACTTAAGGGGCTTGTAGCCACTGAATTCATCGGTGACGAGAAGTGACCCCTCCCTGCTAACTGTTTTCAAAATGAATTTGGTGAGGCTGGCAAATTTGAGTTTGCCACCCGGAGCAGGTTTCGCAACAACGCGACCACCGCGTTCAACTGCGCCCATCACAGCAGCCTTTGAGGTCCCCCGACCTGTCTTGGCTTTTCCATCCCAGCGCTTATTTCCCTTGCGGGGTTTGCCGCCGACATACGTTTCGTCAGCTTCCACAATTCCATGCAAAAGAGCGCTTTGGTCCGCGTCGCCAGCCATCACGAATCGAACCCGATGCATCATGCTCCAAACTGTGGGGCGGCGCATCCCAAGGTCTCGCGCGATCTGATAAGCGCTGGCCGACTTCTTGGCGTTGAGCATAAGCGCCAAGACCATGAACCAGTTTTTCAGGGGTATGTGGGTGCCATGGAAAATCGTCCCCACGGTCACCGCAAAGGCTCTGGTGCAGTCTTGACACTGCCAACGTTGTGCTGCGCGGTCGCCACTGACATGTCGGCAAATCTTGGTGCTGGCGCAATAAGGACAGACTGGAACCCCCTTCCAACGCACCTTTTCAAGGTGTTCGACAGCCTGCTCTTGCGTCTTAAATGTCTTGAAAAGCTCAAGAATATTCATGGACTTAGCCCTTCAATTGCGGCGTAAGCCTATGAGAATCCTAGGATTCTGTCAAGTCCAAAAGCGTACTATTCCGTTTCTTTTAACACGCGACGAAGGCGATTCCGCTCAGGACGCCAACAGCAAAAGCGGGTTTTCCCAGCCTTTGAGCACTTGTGCGGCGGTATTGCCAAAAAACAAGCCTTCGCCGGGCCGCGAGCTCACCCCCATGACGATCATGCCATAGCCCCGGCGCGCTTCCTTGAGGATCGCCTCGGCCGCGCCGCTGCGCTTGGAGATCTGGGTGACAAGACGCACGTCATAACGCTCCGCCAAGCCCGTCATGCTTTTGAGCACGCCTTCCTCGCGCGCACGGGTTCGCGAACGGCCATCGGTCTGCGACACGAATAGGACCGTCACGCGCGCGCCCGTGGCGCGAGCCACCACAAAAGCAATCTCCGCGCCGCGCTGCGACGGCAGCGAACCATTGACGGGCACCAGGATGCGCATGCGCGCGTTCATCCGCACGCTCCGCTCGCCGCGATAGGACAACAGCGCCAGCGGGCCTTCGAATCCCGACGCCAATTCGGCGATCTCAGGCGCGATATTGCCATCGGCATCATGGCTTTCCTCCATGCCGATGAAGAGAAGATCATAGCCCTTGCGGCCTTCGTCGCGCACCACGTCGGCCGGACGGTCCACCGGAAGCTTGGTGGTGAGATGAACTTTCTCGGGATCGGGCTCGGCTTCATCCTTTTGGACTTTCGCTGCGCTGGCCTTGGCGCCGGTCTTGACTTCCCTGGCGACGGGATCCGCGGATTGCTCTGCCCTGCTTTCATTGATGGAGCGCGCGCCGCTCAAATCTTTTTCCTGAGAATCGGCGTCGGCGCCCCGTCCTTTCTCATGTTCCGCACTATCCGGATTCTCCTTTTCGCGAGCCTTGTCCCGCTGGAGCACAACCGTGCGCAGGTCGCTGTCGAGCTTGAGAATGGTGACGGGCATGCCCTGGCCGCCCGCCACCAATCCCGCCAACCGCGCCGCCAGACGCCCGATCGGACTAGCATCGACCGCCAGCAGCAGCCGCTCCAGATTAGAAATGAAACCTCGCGCGTCCAGGCGCTCGCGCTCCACTCGCTTGCGCTCGGTCTCATCCATCGGCAAACCGGAAAGCGCGGCGCGCAGCATGGGCGGCATCGCCATGGTGGTCAGCATCGCCATGGTGACGATCATGGTGTAGAGATTTTGGGTGAGTGCGCCCATCGAAAGGCCGATGGAGGCGACGATCACTTCCGTCGAGCCCCGTGCGTTCATGGCGCAGCCGAGCGCAATGCCTTCGCGCCATTTCAAACCGCCGAGCATGCTGCCGACAAAGGCGCCGGAAAATTTTCCGATCGACGCGATTGCAACCAGACCCACGGTCAGCCCAGCCAACACCGGATCCTTGAGGATCGTGAGATTGGCCGCCAACCCCGACATACCGAAGAAGATCGGCATGAAGAAAGCCGAGATCATCCCCCGCAATTGCTGCTGAATATGGTCGGTCAAGATGGGCGACTGCCCGATCAAGACGCCCGCCATGAAGGCGCCGAGCACCGTGCGCACGCCCAGCAGATGCGTGATCAGCGCCATCGCGCCCATGATCGCCAGGATGGCGGTGACGACGGGAAAGTCGCTGCGGAAATTGTCATTCACCCAGCGGATGGCGGTGAAGACCATGAAGCGCCCCGCCGTGAAGCAGAAGACCAGGAACGCCGCCACGCCGGCGATGGTCTTGCCCAGTTCCCACGCATTCACCTGGCCCGCGCCGGCAATGCCGAACGTGATGGCGATCACCACCCAGCCGACCGTGTCCTCCATGATCGCGGTGGAGACGATGATCTGGCCCAGATTGCGCCGCATGAAATGCATTTCACGCACCACCATCGCCACGATCTTGATGGAGGAAATGGACAGGGCCGTGCCCAGGAACAGTGCCGGCACCAGCCGTCCGCCCGTCATATGGGGCAAAAGCGAATCCGGCAGGAATTCTCCCAGCGCGAAGCCGCACGCAAATGGCAGCGCGATGCCGCACAGCGAAACCGCAAGCGCCGCGCCTTTCATCTTACTCACCAGCTTGACATCCGTCTCCATGCCGGTGAGCAGCAGCAGCATCAGGATGCCGATCTGGGAGAGGCCGTCGATCATCGCTTTCTGCGCCGGATCGGACGGGAAGATGAAGGTCTGCGCCTCAGGCCACAGCCACCCGAACAGCGATGGGCCTAGCACCAGCCCGGCCAGAAGATTTCCCATCAGCGCCGGTTGCCCCAAACGCTGCATGCCCTCGCCCAGGACACGCCCCACCACCAGCAGCAGCAGCACTTCCGCCACCAGCAGCGCTTCGGTCTTGCCGGTGCTGGAGGCGCCGTTGCCGGCGGCTGCATCCTTCGCGGAGTTGCCTTCGTGGCTAACGGAAGCCGTCTGGCCGGCATGAGCCTGGGATGCCGCAGATGCCGCCGGGAAAGCCTGTCCGGCAAAAACCGCCAGGCAGATGAGAAGCAGCAACAGGCCGCCAAAATGCGCAGGACGGGACAGCAAATATCGCAACATCAAATGACTGCCAAAAATCAACGGGAATCCCGCTATCCGGTAACGCCGCAAGGACTGCCGCGGTTGCCAACCTCCGTTTGCATCAAGCCCAGCCGCGTGACATTTTCTGGTGCGGAAGCGGACCATGACACTGATGCGAATAAACTGGACGCTGTTGGCGCTCGTCCTGTCGGCGGCGGTAGCTGGCGGAGCTGAAAAAGCCGCACCGTCTGACATCAACCAGAGCGTCTCTTTTCCCGGCGGCGTCGCGGTTCAGCGCGACCTTGTCTATGCCACCATTGAGGGCTTCCGGCCGCTGACCTTGGACCTCTATCAACCCGCGTCCAAAGCCAAGGAGCCGACCCGGCCGGCGATACTCTATATACATGGCGGCGGATGGATGGCGGGCGACGCGCGCCACTTGAAAGGCTTTGACGATTTCCCTTCCACCCTCGCGGGCCTGGCGGCGAAAGGCATGGTCGTGGCGGCGGTGAATTATCGCCTGGCGGGAGAGGCGCATTTTCCCGCCGCGGTCCAGGACGTGAAATCGGCGCTGCGCTGGCTGCGCGGACACGCCACCGACTACAATATCGACACCACCCGCGTGATGATCTGGGGCGTGGAAGCGGGCGGTCAGATCGCATCCCTGGCCGGCACCAGCTGCGGCGTCGCTACGCTGGAGCCGGCTGCGGACGCGGGTTCGAAAGCGCCGCTGGCCTCGGATTGCGTACAGGGCGTGATCGACTGGGCGGGGCCTACGGACTTCGCCAGCTGGGATGCCGACGCCGGCCGCAACACCGAAGCCGCGGCAGCGACCCATCTAGGCACCTATCTGGGCTGCGAACCCGCCGATTGCGCGCCGGGCATCGTGCGCAGTGCAAGCCCGCTCACTTATGTCGGTGCGCAATCCCCGCCCTTCTTCATCCAGCAAGGCGCCGAAGACAAATTCGCGGCGCCGGCGCAGTCCCACAAATTATATGACGCGCTGAGGGCCCAGCGTGTACCCGCCGACATCCGCATCTATGCCGGCGCCGGACAGGACTTCGCCAAGGACGGCACACCCGATCGGGCGACCGGTGCCCAGGCGCTCGCCGACATGGAGGACTTCATCGCGAAGACCTTTCCGCCGCCGCCGGAGCCGGAAGCGTCAGCAAACCCGACGAAGAAATCCGTCAAGCCCGCCAAAGCCAAAACCACGAAGGCCCACAAATGAGCGAATTGGACAAGACCGCGTTCGATTGGGCGGACCCCTTTCTGCTGGAGAGCCAGCTTTCCGGCGAGGAGCGCATGGTCGCCCAATCGGCGCGCGATTTCGCCGAAGACAAGCTTGCGCCTCGGGCGCAGCTGGCCTTCCGCGACGAGAATTTCGATCCCGCCATCATGCGGGAAATGGGTGAGATGGGTTTCCTGGGTATGACGTTGCCGGAAGAATATGGCGGCGCGGGTCTCGGCTATAGTTGCTACGGTCTTGCGGCGCGCGAAATCGAACGCGTGGATTCCGGCTATCGCTCCGCCATGAGCGTGCAGAATTCGCTGGTCATGCATCCCATCTTCGCCTTCGGCAGCGAGACGCAGAAGAAGAAATATCTACCGCCGTTGGCGAGCGGCGAACTGATCGGCTGTTTCGGTCTCACCGAACCCGATCACGGTTCCGATCCCGGCTCGATGGTGACGCGCGCCGTCAAGGATGGCGCGGGCTATCGCCTCAACGGCGCGAAAATGTGGATCACCAATTCACCCGTTGCGCATTTGGCTGTGGTCTGGGCCAAGCTGGATGGCAAGATCAGGGGTTTTCTGGTCGAGCACGGCGCGAAAGGATTCTCCACCCCGCGCATTGAAGGCAAATTCTCGCTGCGTGCCAGCGTCACCGGCGAGATCGTGCTCGAAGATGTGCAAGTCGGCGAAGACGCGCTGCTGCCTAAGGCGGAGGGCCTGGGCGGGCCTTTCTCCTGCCTCAATCGCGCCCGCTTTGGCATTTGCTGGGGCGCAATGGGCGCGGCGGAAAGCTGCTGGCATGCGGCGCGGCAGTATGTGCTGGACCGCAAGCAGTTCGGCCGTCCGCTGGCCGCCAACCAGATCGTGCAGAAGAAACTGGCGGACATGCAGACCGAAATTGCGCTGGGTTTGAACGGCGCCTTGAGGCTGGCGCGAATGATGGACGATGGCACGGCCTCGCCGCCCCTGATCTCGCTGATGAAGCGCAACAATTGCGGCAAGGCGCTGGCTATCGCGCGTGAGGCGCGCGACATGCTGGGCGGCAATGGCGTGTCGGATGCCTATCCCGTGATCCGCCACATGCTCAATCTGGAAGCGGTCAATACTTATGAAGGCACCCATGACGTGCATGCCCTGATCCTGGGCCGGGCGCAGACGGGATTGCAGGCCTTTCAACAGGAGAAGGCATGAGCGCGATCAATCCGGTCACCGATTATGCTCGTGACGGCGAGATCGCCGTCATCACCTTGAACTCGCCGCCGGTCAATGCGTTGTCCCAGACCATGCGCGAAGGCTTGATCGCGGCGCTGCGCGAAGCGGAAACCGACAATGCGGTGAAGGCGACGCTTCTGATTTGCGCTGGACGCACCTTCATCGCCGGCGCCGATATATCGGAATTCGACAAGGTGCAGACCGGTGCATCGCTGCGCGATGTGCAGGACGTGATGGATGCGGCGAAGAAACCCATCCTAGTCGCCATCCATGGCACGGCGCTGGGCGGTGGCCTGGAAACCGCCATGTGCGGCCATTACCGCGTGGCGGTGCCATCGGCAAAGCTGGGCCAGCCGGAAGTGGCATTGGGTCTTGTGCCGGGTGCGGGGGGCACGCAGCGCTTGCCGCGCTTGATCGGTGTCGAAAAGGCGCTGGTCATGGTCACAGATGGCAAGCCAATCTCCGCCAAGGATGGGCTGGCATTGGGTCTGCTGGATGCGTTGATGCCGGAAAAGGAATTGAAAGAAGGCGCGCTCGCCTTCGCCCGCCAGATCGTGGCGGACGGCAAAGGCATCTGCCGCACTCGCGACCGGAATGAAAAGGTCAGCGGCATCTCGGCGGATATTTTCAAACAGTTCCGCACCACCCATGATTTCAAGGGGTTCGAAGCGCCCGGCCAGGCGATCCTTTGCGTCGAAGCCGCCACCACCATGCCATTCGAACAAGGCCTGGATTTCGAAGGGCGCATTTTTCTCGAGCGCAAGGAGTCCTTGCAGAGCAAAGCGCAGCGCTATGCTTTCTTTGCCGAACGCAAGGCCGCGAAAATCCCCGGCTTGGCGGACGACACGCCGATCCTGCCTGTCAGCAAAGTTGGCGTGGTGGGCGCCGGCCTGATGGGTGGCGGCATCGCTACCGTCTTTGCCAATGCCGGATTGCCTGTCACCGTCGTGGAAGCCAATGAGGCGGCGCTCGCCCGCGGCCTGGACGCGGTGAAAGCGCAATATGAATCCGGCGTCAAACGGGGACGCCTGACGGAAGACGAAGCCCGCGCCCGCTTCGGCCGCATCACCGGTAGCCTAAAGCTGGAAGACCTCGCCGACCGCGACCTGATCGTGGAAGCAGTGTTCGAAAATTTGGACGTGAAGAAGGATATTTTCACGCGTCTGGATAAGATCGCAAAGCCCGACGCCATCATTGCCAGCAACACCTCGTATCTGGATATCGACGAGCTGGCCAAGGTCACATCGCGGCCGGAACATGTGATGGGCCTGCATTTCTTCTCGCCGGCGCCGGTAATGAAATTGCTGGAGGTCGTGCGCGGCACGAAGACCTCCGGCGCTCTTATCGCCACCGCCATGAAGCTTGCCAAAGCCGCTGGCAAGGTCGGCGTGCTGGCCGGCAATGGCCCCGGCTTCATCGGCAATCGCATTCTGAGAAAGCGCCAGGACGCCGCCAACCAATTGGTGCTCGAAGGCGCCTCGCCTTACGCGGTCGATAGAGTGCTGACCGATTTCGGCCTGCCCATGGGGCCTTTCGCCATGCACGATCTTGCGGGACTGGATCTTGGCTGGGACGCCGCCAAGTCGCATGGCGAGACGCTGCGCGATCTTCTCTGCGAAGCCGGACGCAAAGGCCAGAAGACCAAGGCGGGCTGGTATGATTACGACGCCAATCGCAAGGCCTCGCCTTCACCCGCCACGGAAAAGATCGTTGCAGACTTTCGCGCCAAGAATGGCGTCACGCCTCGCGAGATCGGTACGGATGAAATCCGCGAACGCTGTCTTTTGCCCATGATCAATGAAGGCGCGACGATTCTGGCGGAAGACAAAGCCAGCCGTGCCTCCGACATCGATATCGTGTGGCTCTATGGCTATGGCTGGCCGGCCTATCGCGGCGGACCCATGTTCTATGCCGACACGCTGGGGCTCGGCGCGGTGATCTCGGGCCTGAAGAAATACGGTCTCGAACCGGCACCGCTGCTGGAGAAGCTGGCGTCTGAAAACAAGCGGCTCTCGGACTTCAGCAACTAGCCGCGCGCCGCCACCGCTTCGATCTCGAGCAGAAAGTCAGGCCGGGGCAAGGCCGCGACCACCATCATCATGGACGCGGGTCTTGCTTCGCCCAGCACACGGGCGCGCACCTTGGCGTAAGCCGGAATATCCTCGGCTTTCACCAGATATTGGGTGATCTTGACCAGGTCGTGCACCGACATGCCGGCCTTTTCCAGCATTTTGAGAATATGGCTCCATGCCAGTTCCGCCTGCGCGGTGATGTCGGGCGGAAGCCGGCCTGCTTCATCCATGCCCGGCGTTCCCGCGGTGAACAGCCAGCGTTGATTCGGCGCGATTTCCACGCCGTCACTGTAAGGACCGATCCGCGCCGCCACGCCGATGTCATGAATCTGATGCGCCATAGGCGTTTCTCCATGGGGAAGCACCAATCAAGAACGTCTATGAAGTCCTGACAAGGCGAGGAAACTGCCGATTTACACGTTCAACCTTGGCATCAAGTCTTTGCGCGGGCAGCCGAAATGGCCTAGAATCTCACGCGGGAGAAGGCGTTATAACCCAAGATATATCACGCCCCCGGCCCCGGACAATTTAGCGGAGTGAAAGCGATGGTCACGCTTCAGATCAACGGTCAGTCTCACACGATCGACGCGCCGGACGACATGCCGTTGCTCTGGGCGCTACGCGACATCGTGGGCTTGACCGGCACCAAATTCGGTTGCGGCATCGCCCAATGCGGCGCCTGCACCGTGCATCTGGACGGCAAGGCGGTGCGCTCTTGCCTGCTTCCCGTCGGTTCCATCGGCAACCGCGCCATCACCACCATCGAAGCGGTCGGCGATACGCCGAATGGCGCCAAGATTCAGAAGGCTTGGCTCGACATCGAAGTGGTGCAGTGCGGCTATTGTCAGTCCGGCCAGATCATGTCCGCCACGGCGCTGCTGAACCGCACGCCCAATCCGGACGATTCCGATATCGACGCCGCCATGGCGGGCAATATCTGCCGCTGCGGCACCTATGTCCGCATCCGCCAGGCGATCAAGAACGCCGCGAAGTCCGTCTAACCGGGGGCCTAATGTCCAGCACTGCCAACTCCGCCACCCGCGCGGACCTGTCGCGACGCAACTTCCTCAAAGTCGGCAGCGCAGCTGGCGGCGGGCTGATGCTGGGTTTCCATGTCGGCGGCGCCACCGCACAGGAGAAGAAAGCCGCCGAAGCGGCCGCGCCGGCGCCCATCAAATATGTGCTCAACCCCAACGCCTTCATCGCCATCGCCAAGGACGGCAAGGTCACCTTCCAGATTCCGCAGGAGGAAATGGGCCAAGGCGTCTACACTTCTCTGTCGCAGCTGTTGGCCGACGAGCTGGATGTGGATTTCGCGCAGGTGACGCCGCTGCCTGCCGCCGCCAACGACATGATCTATGGCAGCCCGCGCTCGCATCGCCAATCGACCGGCGGTTCGACCTCCATCCGCGGCTTCTATATGGCGCTGCGCCAAGTCGGCGCCTCGGGCCGCGCCATGCTGGTGCAAGCGGCAGCCCATCAATGGAATGTCGATCCCGCCAGCCTTCGCACCGAAAGCGGCTTTGTGATCGACGATGCTCATGGCGGCAGAAAACTCGCCTATGGTGCGCTCGCGCCGGCCGCCGCCAAATTGACCGCGCCGCAGGACGTCAAGCTCAAGGACGACAAGGACCTCAAGCTGATCGGCAAGTCCGTGAAGCGCCTCGACACGCCGGATAAGGTCAACGGCAAGGCGCAATATGGCATCGACGTCCGCATGGACGGCTTGAAAATCGCCACCCTGGCGGCGTCCCCGATCGTCGGCGGCAAGGTCGCCTATGTCGACGACAGCAAGCTCAAAGCCATACCCAACGTGCAGCTGGTGGTGCTGGACGATATCGTGGCGGTGGTTGGCCCGCATTTCTGGGCGGCCAAGAAGGGGCTCGATTCGCTTACCATCACCTGGGACGGCGGCGAGAACGCCAAGACGGACTCCGCCAAGATGTGGGCGGAGCTGCGCGACACCTCGACGAAGACCGGCGTGGTCGCCAAGGAAGATGGCGACGCTCCCAAGACGCTCTCCGCCGACAAGGACGGGCGGCTCGACATCAATTATGAACTGCCGTTCCTGTCCCATTCCCCGATGGAGCCGCAGAATTTCACCGTGCATGTGAAGGATGGCGGCTGCGAGATGTGGGGCGGAAGCCAGGTGCAGACCGCCGCGGTGGCGGCGGCGGCCAAGACGTTGAACACCACGCCCGACAAGATCAACTTCCACAATTTCATGCTAGGCGGCGGCTTCGGCCGCAGGCTGGACACCGATATGGTGGTGAAGTCGGTGCGCATCGCCGAAAAGATCGACGGTCCGGTCAAAGTGATCTGGACCCGTGAAGAAGATATGCAGCAGGACATGTATCGTCCCGCCTACCGCAATGTGATGTCGGCCAGCCTGGACAAGAACGGCAAGATCGCCGCCTGGACGCACCGCATCGCTGGCGGCGCAGTGTCGGTGCGCATGTCGGGCAAGCCGCTCAAGGGTGGGCTGGATCGCGGCTCTCTGGAAGGCGCGATCGAGAACAATTACGGCGTGCCCAATTTCAAGGTCGAGTATATCGAGGCGCCGCCGAAAGCCGTCAATATCGGCTATTGGCGCGGCGTCGCTCCCAACAACAATGTCTTCGCCACCGAAAGCCTGATGGACGAATTGGCGCTGAAGGCGGGCAAGGACCCCATCGCATTCCGGCTGGCCCATCTCGACGCTACGCCCAGGCTGAAAGCCATCGTGCAAACCGTGGCGCAACGCTCAAACTGGGGCAGCAAATTGCCCAATCGCGTGGGCCGCGGCATCTGCGCGCAATTCGCCTTCGGCACCTATATCGCCACCGTGTGCGAGGCCGAGGTGGATGAAACCGGTCATGTCCACATCCGCCAGGTTCATTCGGTGATCGACGCGGGCCGCGTGGTCAATCCCGACACCTTGATGGCGCAGGTCCAGGGCGGCCTGATGTTCGGCTTCACCGCCGCGCTTTACGGCGACATCACGGTCAAGGGTGGCCGGGTGCAGCAAAAGAACTTCAACGATTATCGCATCATGCGGATCAACGAAGCGCCGCCCATCGACGTCCATATCGCGCAAAGCCATGAGATGCCGGGCGGCATCGGCGAGCCAGGCTGTACGGCAGGGCCGCCGTCGCTGGTCAACGCCGTGGCCGCAGCCACCGGTATCCGTTTGCGCAAGCTTCCAATTGATCGCGATCTTCTGGCGGGGAGAAAAGTCGCATGAGAACGCTCGGTATCGTCGTTGCCGTCATTGTCGTCATCGGGCTGGGCTTTGCGGCCTGGCTGGTCCTGATCCCGGGACCAACCGGCTTCGCCAGCGGTTCGACCGTGGCGCTGGCCGATTACAAGGACGCCGATCCCACCGGCGTGCCGAAAGAAATGGCAAGCACCGATCTGATCAAGCGGGGCGAATATCTCACCCACGCGGCGGACTGCGTCGCCTGCCACACCGCGCGCGGCGGTCAGCCTTTCGCGGGCGGCTTCGCCTTCAACCTGCCCGGCATCGGCACCATCTATTCCACCAACATCACGCCGGACAAGGAAACCGGCATCGGCAATTACACCGACGCGCAATTCCTCAACGCCGTGCACAAGGGCGTTCGCGCCGACGGCCAGAATCTTTATCCGGCCATGTCCTATACCTCCTACACCTACATGACCGACGCCGATGCGCTGGCGATCAAGGCCTATCTCTTCACGCTTCCGGCGGTGCATGCGCCGGCGCGCGAGAACAAGCTTTCCTGGCCGTTCAACAATCGCTCGCTGATGGGCGTGTGGAATGCTTTCTACAATGGCAATGAACGCTTCCGGCCCAATCCGACCCAGACCGCGGAATGGAATCGCGGCGCCTATCTGGCGGAAGCGATGGGCCATTGCGGCGAATGCCACACGCCGCGCAACATCGCCCAGGCGTTGAACAACCGGAAGAAATTCGCCGGAGCGCTGACTGCGGGCTGGCGCGCTTATAACATCAGTGCGGACAAAGAATCCGGCCTGGGCGATTGGAGCGACAATGACCTGGCGACCTATCTCTCCACCGGCCATGCCGA
>Ga0134128_10000651_pt1 | contig 47391 bp, 101 predicted proteins | sample KB31754_FD_96462 | JGI IMG/M metagenome (GOLD analysis project Ga0134128, IMG submission 96462) | Terrestrial soil microbial communities with excess Nitrogen fertilizer from Kellogg Biological Station, Michigan, USA - KB3-175-4 | ecosystem: Environmental > Terrestrial > Soil > Unclassified ...
AGCTTGCCGATCACGAATCCCCAGCCGGCGACGAAGCCCCAGAACGCGTTCAGCCGCTTGCGGCCATAAACATACGTTCCGCCCGATTCCGGATAGAGCGCGGCGAGCGCCGCCGACGACGTCGCGTTGCAGTAGGCGACGAACGCAGCCACGACGAGGCCGAGCAGGAGACCCGAGCCGGCCGCGCGTGCCGCGGGGCCCAGCGCGGCGAAGATGCCCGCACCGACCATCGCGCCGAGGCCGATCACGACGGCATCGCGCACGTCGAGCTCGCGCGCAAGGCGCGTCGCCGGCCCGCGCGTGGGTTGGGTCATACTTCGATCTCGAAACGGAGGTCCGCATGATCGAACTCGACATCAAGCAGGCCTTGGGCGAAGCAATTGAGGATATGCGTTCTGAGCGCGGCCTCACGCGACGCCAGCTCGCCAAGCGGGCGCGGATGAGCTACTCGTACCTGCACAACCTGGAGACGGGGCGCAGAACCCCCAATCTCGAACTTCTGACCAAGATCGCCTGGGCGCTCGACATGACGCCCTCTAAGTTGCTGGAGGCAGCAGGACTATGACCGAATTAACCGCTTACGTGTCGGACCCCATCGTCAAGATCAAGGCCGACATTATGGCAGCCGAGCACTTCCAGGCCACCGGCCAGGACACCCTGCTCGATGCCGCCCTGGGCCGGATCGAGGACCGGCTCGCTGACCTGCCCTACGAGCTGGTCATCGACATCACCGAGCGTCTGGTTAACGCCGGGCTGGTCGAGTTCGCCCACGAGGGGGTGTACGCATGAGTGCTCCCCGCTGCGCACAGTGCCAACAGCGCACCGACCTTGAGGGCCGTCACCTCGACACGGGGGTGCTGGCCTGCAACCGCCACTTCACCCCTTTTGAGCAGATCATGGAGGCCCTGCACGACGGGGAGATTGCCGCCCGCACCTTCAACCCTGACGGGTTGCGTCTGGTGGCGGGGCAGCTGATAGGCCTTGCCGATGTCATGCAAGCAGCAGAGGCGGTGGACCGATGAGCAACACCCCCGACCTCATCCGGCGAGAGATCAACACCGCCGACCTCTACAACGCCACGTTGGCAGTGATGTTGGTGGTCTTTGCCGCCGCAACCGCCATCATCGGCGTATTGGTGGTGCTTTTTGGCCATCCCACCTACCAGGCCCTCGCTCTCGTCCCGGCTTTTCTGTTCTGGACGCTGGGGGCAGGTTACTACCACAACAAGATCGGCTGGGGACGGAGGACAGTTAAGTGAGCTACAACGTCATCACCCTGCCGGTCTATGACCAGCCTGGGGGCACCATCACCGAGGTCCCCGGCAGCTATGCCGATGCCCTGCTGGCCGCAGTCCTTGCCGCCAAGGGTATGGACATGCGCCCTCTCAACCACATGGCGGTGGCTCGGCTGCACAAGTACTCCCCGCTGCAGGCGTGGGAGCTGTACGACGGCGACGAGAAAATGTCGCTGCTGACCATCCAGGAGGCCGCAGCATGACCTACGCCAAGCCCCGGGTCCCTGACCACGTGCACGGCACCTGGGAGGGCCACGAGCAGTTCGGCTGCAACTGTGCCCCCTGTGCAGTGGCTTGGGCACAGTTCCGAGGCATCTACCTCTACGTGAGTACCGCCATCGACAAGGCCTATGAACCCATCATGGCTGAGACCGGCTTTGCCGACATTTTCGATCTGGCCATCGCTGGCAGGAGGGGTGCCTAATGTGGAAGAAACTGATGCTTCCTGTTCTGGGAGTCGCTGCGAGCCTGGGCAGTATCGGGATCAGTCTGGTGACGGCTCCCCAGGCCGCTGCCTACACCGATGAGGATGTCACCTATCTGGGCTGTCTGGCCTCAGGCTGGGGCCACCCCAGCGACAATCCTGAGTCTTCGGTGCGCTGGGGCCACCAGATCGCTAATGCCATCCAGGCCGGGGACACTCCCATCGGGGACCGCAACTACCTGCTCGCTCACTCCGACATCGCTGGCGTGCGGGAGGCCAATGTGATGGTCAACTGTGCCACCTCGGTCTACCTGGGCTTTGGCCCTCCGGTGGTGTGACGTGAAGAACGACCCGGTATGGCAACACCACATCTTTGTGGTGACCATGCACATCGCCGCAGTGGCCTGGCTGGTCTGGCTGCTACTGCTGCTGGCCGTCATCGCGCTCAAGAAGTCCAGCCACGCCTTTTTCCCCGCCATACTCGCCATCCTGGCGGGCTTTGTGGGCACCCTAATGCCCGCCTTGTGGATGGGCCGAGACAACGACATAGTTGCGTTTCTCTGCTCCCTCCTCCCTGGCTGCGCCCTGTGCGTGCTTCCGTTCTTTCTCGTCGTGCGGAAACAGGGGCGCGAAATCAAGGCCGAAAAGCAGGCCGAGGCCGAGGCTGCCGAGCGTGCCAGACAGGCCCGCCAGGACCACGCTGAGCGTGTCCTCAGGAGCTTCGGCGCATGAACCAGCTCAGCCCCGAGGACCTGGAACTGGTCAAGTACTACCGGGACGTAGCCCTGCACCAGATGCGGATTGCCCGGCTGCACACCAAGAAAGCCGACAAGCTCGGTGAGGAGTCGCCGGAGAAGATGGCCCACCTACAGACGGCCAAGGCGGTCTACACCGTCATCGACGCCACCCTCGACCACCTGTCGGAAATCCTGGGTATCGCCCGAGGCGAAGAGATCAGCGGCGAGGACATTCTGGTCCAGATCAACGCCATCTTGGCCGATGGCAACTACCGTCTAGGGAGAACCTAACCGGCAGGAGGTCTCCTGTGAATGCTCCCTTGGTCGCGATCAACCAGCGCTGGCGAGAAACCAATCACCCCCACGCAGTCCAGTTTCAGGACAGGTGGGGGTTTTATTGTCCCCGGTGTGAGACCGAGGGTGAGGCCAGCTGTGACACATTGCACGGGGCGATGAACAACGCGCTGTTGCATAAGGGTCAATGCCCTGCGCTAAGCTGACAGGGACCGGACCTGGGTTTTCTCTCTTGGTTTGTCTGGGTTCTGGTCCCCCGCAGGCCCCTCTTGCCAGTCATTCCTCGATCTCGGGCAAGAGGGGCTCTTGCGCAGGAATATAACTGCGCTATAGATTGCTATAGTGCACATGAACACCACCCACAAAGCTCTGATCGTCACTGACGTACAGAACGACTTCATCACTGGCACCCTACGGGTGCCCGGCGCGGAAACCACTGCTGTGGAAATCGCCGCATACCTCGATGCTCACGCCGCAGACTATGGCCTGGTCATCGCCACCCAGGACTGGCACCAGCACCCTGGCAATCACTGGTCGGACGAGCCCGACTACAAGGACAGCTGGCCCAAGCACTGCGAGGCTTACTCCTGGGGCGCGCAGCTGCACGACAGCTTGCCGCAAATCTTCAACACCCGAGCCTTCAAGGGCTTCGACAAGGCTGCCTACAGCGGCTTTGAGGGCCGTTGCGATGGCGACGCCCTGCTCGGTGACTACCTGCGCGAGCACAACATCACCGAGGTAGACATCGTCGGCATCGCCTTGGACCACTGCGTCAAGGCCACCGCGATGGACGCCCAGGAACAAGGCTTCACCACGCGGGTGATCACCAGCCTGACCGCTGCGGTCAGTGCCAAGACTGCCGACGAGGCCGTCACCGAAATGGCTGAGGCCGGAGTGGAGGTGACCGAGTGAACATCCACAGCATCGACCAGAGCTACTCCCACGCCCAAGAGGGGCTGGACAAGGTTGTCCAGGAATGGCGCGACTCCCTCAAGCGCAAGCAGGAGCGTCACGGCGACAAGTACGACCACACCAAGACCCTGTCGCATCTGTACTCCATGCTGCAGCACGCGGACGGCCAGTCTCTGGCCATGGTGGCGGCTGCCGCGATTGACCGGCTGGCCACCATGCCTGACCCCGAGCTGCCCGACGAGCTGGCGCACCTGGACTTCGACATCGACCTCAACAAGGAGGGCGACGAATGAGCAACGCCGCACAGCACCGCCAGGACCTGATCGACCTCATCAAGGACCGCTGGACGGTCACCGAGGACGATGTCACCACTTCTGGTGGCGAGCACACCAAGACCTACCTGGACATCCCCCGGGTGCTGGGCACCAACTCAGCACTGCACCTGGGGTCCCAGGTACTGGCTGCCCACTTAGACGAGCACGACCTGCTCGGTGAGGGTGGGGCACTGTTCACCGCCATCGGTGGCCCCATGACCGGCTCCATCCCCTTGGTGACCGGCGTCGTGCGCGAGCTGCCCTGGCACCCCTCGCTCAAGTGGTTCGTCTTGCGCGACAAGCCCAAGACGCACGGCCTGGGGCGCTGGGAGGTCGGTGCAGAACTGACCGGCGACGACAAGGTCATCCTGGTGGATGACGTGGCGAGCACGGGCAAGAGCTTGGTCATCGCCTGCGGACGCATCGTGGATGCGGGAGCGCAGGTGTTGGCCGTAGTGCCGCTGGTGGACCGAGGCACCAGGGCGGCTGGGTGGTTTGACCCTGACGCCGGATGGCCCACCAGCGGTATCCCCTACCTGCCGGTCCTGACCTACAAGGACCTCGACTTACCCCCGCTGGGGGCATCGTGATTGCTGAGCTGTGGGGTGCGCCAGACGGCCAGATTTACTACCGGCTGGACAACTGGGACGGCTTCTACGTGGCCATCCCCGATTATGAGCAGCACCCGCAAAGCCACGTCCATGAGATTCCCGAGCCCGCCATCTGCCTGATCCGCGATGGCCAGTGGACTGGCAACTTCATCGGGAAAGGTGGCCCATGAGCTGGCATGACGAGCATCCCCAGCTGGGTGATCAGCGCCCGGCCACTCTGCGTGAGCTGCAGGAGTTGAGGGCCGAGGTCATGATTCTGCAGAAGAAGCTGTCAAAGGTGCAAGTCACGACGACAGACGAATGGGTGGCCAGAGTGGTGTCACAGGCACCCCCGCTGTCGGAGGAGCAGAAGAACAAATTGGCCGTGCTGCTGCGCCCTGCAGGCGAGGCTATTGCCGAAAGTCGGAAAGGAAAACGGTCCTGATGGCACTGACCGAGAACACTCTCAACCGACTCTACAACTGGAAGTTCGACCAGGCGCAGGTGGCCGTAGAGAAACAGCGCGATGACGCCAATGAGCCCAACCCCACCCCGCACGAGACCGAGGGCATCCAGGCCCTGGCCATGCTGCTGGGCAATAGCGGGTGGTTCGGAGGCCAGCTAGGCAACGTGGTGTCTTTGGCTGTGCACGATTTGATCGGTGACTATGGTGATGAGACATAGGGCTGGAGCAGCAGTCCTGGGGTGAAGTATCAGCTGAAGGCGATGTACCCCTCGAAGAAGGCCCGCCAGGAAAACGTAGACCTGGTGTCCCCCCTGTCTGCTACGAACCAAAAGCCCCCTGGGTTGATCACCGGGGGGCTTTTGGCTGTCAGGACATCGTCATTGTCGAACTGCCACAGCGGGAGCAGAAGTGGCCTCCCGGCAGGATCGGGGCATGGCAGTACGCACAGACCTGGCCCCGACTGCGTTTACTCACCCACGCTGAGACCACGTACCCGATCACAAACAGCGCAGGGATCATCACCACGGCGGTATTAGGCATGTTCCGGCTCCTCCTCTGGGACAACAGGCCGGGGTAGTCGGGCGTAGGTGGTGTGCAGGTAGCCGATGTAGGCCCACAGCACGGTGCGGGAAACAGAAGAGACCGCCCCGCCCCAGAAGGGGGCATGGGGCCAGCTGTGCACCTCCAGGGCAGCCTGCCACAGCGCGGCAAAGCCCAGGGTGGCGTAGGCGGTGGCCAGCACGGTGTGGGAGCCCACCACGATCAGCCACGCCGCCCGGTGTGCGGTCTGCGAGCTGGCGATGACCCGTTCAAAGAGCAGCGCCAGGAACGCGGTGATGAACAAAATCCCGCCCCACCAGTGCATGGACGGGGCGAAGGTGTGGTTCATGACGCGCTGGGGATACACCTCCGAGAACGGGATGCGCAGGTTGTTGGGCACCAGGTAGGACAGTCCCCAGCTGGCTGAGATCAGCAGCAACCCGGCTTGGGAATGCCAGGTGGTCAGAGGGGAGATTCCGCGCTTATAGGGCATGTTGGCCTCCTCATCTATTAGGGGTTGACACGACCTGTAAGGCCCTATAGATTCGTCAGCGTGTAGATTTCTTCTAGCAGCACACCAGCAGCCCCGGCGAGGCTTTACATCGCCGTTCGTTCCGACCTGACTCCAGGTCAACAGCTCGCCCAAGGTGGCCATGCAATGGCCCAGTTCTGGGCAACGTATCCCTCGATTGCCGAGGTGTGGTATCACCACTCCAACTGGCTGATCTATGTCTCCGTTCCTGACGAGCAGGCTCTGCTCGACCTGGCTAATGCTGCCGGTCGGCGGGACTTGCGCACCGTGGTGGTGCGTGAACCTGACTACGGCAACGAAGTCACAGCCATCGCCATCGAGCCCGGCCCCCACAATGCTGCAGCCCGGCTGTGTAGTCAGCTGCCCACGGCACTGAGGCCGGTGCAGGTGATGCCCGACCCACCTGATTTTGAATTGCCCTGGGCGGCATCAGGATGACGTAACGACTTGGGGGTGCTGCGATAACTAGGACAGCAGACTTCAGCGGTGGTTCGACTCCACTCACTCCCGCCAAGGGGCCGAAATGGCTACAGGGTCGCTCCCTGCGGATGTTCGATTCATCCGGCCCCACCAAGCCCCAGTAGCCGGTGATGCGGCTTTGGATGGTCACTCCATCCCTGGGGCACCAGGCCCGAGTCCATGAGGGCTGCATTGACGTGCAGTGAGGCATGGCGCGGAGGGGCAGGTCCTCCCTCGGGCACCAAGCGCGGCGAGGCAGGTGCCAGACCGGCCTCTAAAGCCGGTGGTCTGGGGTTCGATTCCCCCGTCGCGCTCTATCCTTTTTGCAGGGCACGGGTGCGCTTGGGCTTTCCAGCGCAGGCGGCAGGATCGCACCCGTGCCCCAACTAGACACGGTGCCCGGTGAGCCTCGGTTCAACAAGACCTATAGATACCCTCAGAGCGAATTCATGCAAATGGACGAGTGCTCCGAGGCCTGATAGCCTGTAGGGCTCTACAGGAAATCCCAAGGAGAAAGTATGCCTGCTGGCTGATGCCCCTTTCGTTTAACGAAAGGAGGCAACTATGCCTGGTCCATGTTCTGCCCCCAACGGGGACGCTCGTCTGGTGCACATGCCGACACTGGAGCGTCTGTGGTTCATCGAGAGCAAGAAGTTCTCGCTGACCACCGGCAAGACCGCAAAGAAACGCGAGAAGGAGAGAAAGGGGAGGTGATCACCATGCCGAGGATTTAACCCTCGGAAGGAGGCCCAAAGTGGCCGAAAAGATCGCCAAGAAACTGCCCAAGCGCTGCAGTCGGACGAAGGGATCGTGGATCGCTCTCGCCCGGGGCCGGGACAACAAGGATCGTTCCCTGCCCAACCGCAACCCGCGCCAGGGCATCAACGGGTACGACCTGAGCCTGACCGGCTCTGCGGCGTACCGCCGTCAACAGAAAGGGAGGCACTGATGTCCAACTTCCACTCCTACCTAAGCGGGCTGAGACCTGGCGCTGGGCCAGGTCCCCCGCAAGGAGTGGACCATGAGCAAAACAGACAAGACCAAGCCCTTTTGGGTGAAGCTGAAGGACGGCGATCTTCGCGCCGTTGAGTTCCACAACCACGACGACGGGGTGTGTGACCTCCCCGACGAGATCGACGCCGACTACTGGCGTACCCGCTGCCACTACAGCTTTGCCTATACCGGCATCGGCACCTGCGGGTGCTGGATGTGCCGCAGCTACGACTGGCCTCTGGACAACCGCCAGGCCAACCGCAAGTTGCGCCGCCAGCGTCGGGCGCAGAATCGCCACCTCACCAAGGGCAACTACTTCGGTGGCTGGACCGTCGAGCTTGACTGAGGTTACAAGCTGTAGCAAGCTGTAGTAGTGGTGCAACAGGCTCCTGTCGATGTTGTAGACGCAGGGCTGGCATACCCCTGGCCGCACGTATGCCGCACAACCCCCTAGTGCCGAGGCGGCGGCTAACCCGCACATGATGGATAAAAAGTCGTGGTCGATCCACTACTGCCCGTTCGACAAAACCTGCCGTGAGTTCGGTGCTCCACCCCGGCTCAACATCAGAACCCCCTGGGGATTCCTGATGATCACCATCCCGCCTCTGTATCTGCAGGACGAATGGGAAGAGACCGGAGAGCGCCGGGAGTACACCAACCCCCGTACTGGGGATAAAGAGGACGTGCCGGTGGTCCAGCTCAAGCGCCGGGCCAGCATCGCCTGGGAGTCGCCCAGCTGGACACGCCGTCGTGAGTGATGGATAGGAGCTGATAGATGGCACGACCCAACACCCTGCCGGGGCGCGCAATGCCCCGGGAGGAGTTTCACCGTAAGTTCCTGGCTGCCCAGGAACGACGGCTGCTGACCGTGCCCGAAATGGCCAAGATGTGCAAGCACACCGAGGTGGCCGTCGAGCGCTGGCTGGCCGGGACTACCGCACCGCACCTCGCTGAGCGCGAGAAGGTCATTCGGGCGGTGGAGTGAGGCCTGGGGACGCAGTGAGGTTGATTGACCCCCCTGCGGGGTGGAGCGAGGTGCGGGGAGAGATCGAAGTGATTTACCCCGACCGGGGGCAAGCTGTGGTGGCCTGGGACAACGACACGACCACCTGGGAGAAATTGGACCGACTAGAGAAGGTGAGGCAATGATGATGATTAGTGGAGAGTTCGGTGTCACGGTCGATAAGAACGAGCTGCTGGCCCGGCTGAAGGAGAATCGGGAGAAGCACGAAGAGGCCTTTAAGTTGGCCTACGAAGGCTTCATCCAGACCCTCATCGAGGAGCTGGAAGAGAAGCTGGCACGGGTCAAGGCAGGCAAGACCCCCAAGGACCGGCTGATCATCGGTGCTGTGCGGCCCGAAAATCACACGAGTGACTACGACGATGTCATCGACATGTTGACCATGGCCGACGACAAGCAGATCACCCTGACCCAGACCCAGTTCCGGCAGTACGCCCGGGACGACTGGGGCTGGAAGCAGCAGTGGACTACGTCCAACTCGGGGTACGTCGCCAAAGCGTCGGGGGGATAACTGATGCCGCACCCCAATTGGGCTCAGGTCGGCCTGGCCACCCGAGTGGTGGTGGTGGACGAGACGGGCCGCGTCTATGACCGCACAGGCGTCGGGGTGGAAGTTCACATCCAAGACGATGGGCTGACGCTAAAGGTGTTTGTCACGCCCATGCCTGAGGAGCAGGCCAAGGTCGCCAGGCTGGCGCAGCTCCAGAATTTTGTCGAGGATATAGAGACCTACAAGAATCAGCTGAAGGGACAATCATGACCGACACCAAGCCCGAGTGGGCCTACCGTGCCCGTGAAGTGCTCGCCCGTATCTCCCACATGGGAGGTCTGTACACCTACGGCGAGTTCTACGACGAAATGGCTCCGCTGTGTGACTGGCCTCAGCCACGCACCCATGGCTACTGGTGGGTGACCAACTACGTCGCCCCGACCCTGATGGACCTAGCCCGGCTCAACAAGACCTTCGGTGAGCCCATGCTGTCCTCGCTGGTGCGGGTGGTCGAAGGGCCTATCGGTGAGGGCTTCTCGGGTGCGGTGATGGAGCGCTATGGAGTCATCCCTGAGGACATCCAGGCCTTCGCCCATGTCGAGGCAGGGCGCTGTTACGCGCACTACGGCTTGCCGCGATGAGCGCCCAGGACGACATTGACGCCCTGCGCCGAGCGAAGCGGGTTTTCCAGGACGCCCAGGCTTTGGTGAGCGGCACGGACATCAGCGATTACCGGGGCACCAAGCAGGGGATCAGCCGCAACATCGAGCAGGCCATCAGTTGGATCGACTCCTACATCGCTGATCAGGAGAACGAGCTGACGCCGGAGGAGGTGGCCCTGACCCTGGTGGACGTGAGCGACCATCAGGGTTGGGACCGACTGACTTGGACGGGGGACCCCGATGAGTATGCCGCCATCAACGATGACATTCCGCCACCCTCTGCGGTGGACTTCGCCAGGGACCTGATGAGCCACTTTGACCTCAAGAAGCGGGCCTGATCGTTACACTGGGCTAGTGCCCAGGTGGGGCGCGGACATCAACCCCCTACCTGAGGAGTCATCGTGACCTTCACCAAACGCATCAGCATCGAGCGCTACCGGCAGCCTGAGATCGCCGAATACTGCGCGGGCCTGATCGAGGGCGAGACCGAAGACGGTCAGAGCTGGATCATCTATATGGACGCCCACGGCAAGCCCAACATCTACTGGCCCCGCCGTGATGAGAGCGGGGCGGTGATCGGGGAGCCCGTGTCCATGGCTGCTGACCAGGCCAAGAAGCGTCGGGATACCCTGGCCAGGATTCTGGCCAGCGCAGACCCTCTGGGGCGACTGCAGGCAGCTCTGGATGCGGCCAACGCCCGAGTCGCCGAGCTGGAGGGTGCCCCCGATGGGGGCAAACCTATAGAGTAATCAACATGCCCCTGTGCTCCGTAGAGGACCTCGAAGCGCACCTGGTGCGCCTGCTTGACAAGGGCATTTCGGCCAGCTCCCTGGTGGTGATCGAAGAACATCCCGATTACCCCGGGGAGCTGGTCTTTCAGGTGCTCCACAAGCTGCAGGACAGGTTCTACTCCCGCTATCACGACTGGCTTTCTCCTCAGATGGTGCTCACCGAGCTGTTCAACCTGGACGCCTTCGTGGCCCTGCTGGAACGCGAGAAGTGGACGGTGGTCTTCGACCCCTCGACTGCGCCCATCCTGTGCGACTACTACCACTGGGTCGAGCCACTGGCTATCGAGGGCTATGAGCTACACCCTTTCCAGCAGTTCTCCTTGCGCCGAGCCTTCGAGCGCGACTTCTGGTTCTTCAACTGGTCCACCGGAGCGGGCAAGAGCTTCTGTGCGGCAGCCGGGGCCAAGCACCTGTTCGCTCAGGGCGAAATAGACCTGGTCATCGCCTGTACGGTGAGTAAATCCAAGATCGACCTGTGCCGATTCTTCGAGCACGCCAAGCTCGATGCGGTGATCCCCGATGGCGACAAGGCCAAGCGGCGCAAGGCATGGGGCCAGGATCATCAGGTCTACGTGCTCAACTATGAGAAGCTCTGGGTGGATCACGACCTGATTGAGCCCGCCGTGCACGGCTTGCGGGTGCTCTACGTCTTCGATGAATGCCAGAAGATCGTCTCGGACTCCATCGCCAACTACAACAAGGCCCGGCGAGCCTTCGGGAAGCTGGCTCACATGACCCGGCCCAAGGTGTGGCCGATGAGCGCGTCGGTAGTGAATGGGAACCCCCAGCGCTTCCGCGACGTTTTCTCACTAGGTGCCGGGGAGAACCCGCTGGGTACCCCGGCCCAATTCGAGCAGCGCTACGCCGATGACGTGCGCATCGTGCCCAAGAAGACCCCCAAGGGCCGCTACTTCAATCTGCGCTTCCCTGAGTGGAATGAGCACAAGCTCACCGAGGTCCGCCATCGAGTCGGGTCTCGCACCCAGGTGGTGCGCAAGACCGATCCTGGGGTGCGCGAGTATTTCAAGGGCATCGCCACCATCGTGGTGCCCATTACCCCGTCCAAGGCCGAGCGGGTGGTGATGGAGGCCATCATTGATCGAGCCTGGGCTGCCTACCACCGCGATGAGGGGCTCAATCCCTACTACAACCTGCTGCGCTACGTCTGCAACACCCCAGAAGCGCTCTCAGCCACCGACTGGGACATCGCTGCCGGTATCCGTGCCGACTTCAAGGGAGCCCTGGCTGAGGTGGAATCCACCAAGCTGGGCGTGCTGAACGAGAAGCTGGAGTCCATTCGGGAGCAGGGCGACCAGGTCCTGGTCTTCACCCACTTCACCCACCTGGGTCTGCACCTGATCGCAGACAAGATCGAGGTGCCCCACCTGACCCACTACGGGGTGGGCCAGACCAACAAAGAGTCCCAGCGGGTCAAGGATGAGTTCAAGGCCAATCCCGACATCACCTGCCTGCTCACCAGTGATGCGGGCAAGGAGGGGGCCTCCTTCCAGAACGCCCGCTACGTCATTCAGTACGACCCGCTCTACTCCTACGACGACACCATGCAGCGCGCCTCCCGCATCGACCGGGCTGATAGCCACCTCGATGGATTGACAAACTATGTATTCGTCACCGAGGACTCGGTCGAGGAGCGGCTCTGGGAGATCAACCACGCCCGGCGCAGACTGTCCGCCGCCGTGCAGGGGTCCACTGAGGAGCTGAGCCACGGGGAGCGGGAGCGAGCACGTCGGAGCGAGGCCGAGAATGTTTCGTGGCTTATTTTCGGATCGAGGATGGATGAATGATGTAGAGACGGCGTGGGTCGCCGGGGTGATGGAGGGCGAAGGGTACTTCGTCCTGACCTCTCTTAGGCCCCCGCGCAAAGACGGTCGTCCTTCCCGCCGTGTTGTCACCGCAGGCGTCAAAATGCTTGCCAGGCTGTGCCTGCGGGCGGCACAGAAGAAAACCAGCATGATCTTCGGAGACCGCCTATGACCGAGGCAGAACTGCTGGACCGATTGCGCAAGATGCGTGACAAGCGCCGTCGCCAGGAGCTGGCCCTGCATCGCTCCATGGTGGAGCGTGACAACATGATCCGGCTGGCCTACGCCAAGGGTGCACGGCCCAGAGACCTGATCAGAGTCACCGGCCTGACCCATGCCCGGGTGTTCCAGATACTGCGGGAGGGATGATGCCTTTTCACGAGCAGACTCCGCGCACCCAGGCTGAGCTGGACTACAACGAAGTGCTCACACACATCCTGCAGTCCCCGGTCTTCGCCAAGTTCGGCATGTCGATCATTGGCGGGGTCGAGAACGGCTGCCGGTGGATACGCATCGGCTTTGCCCCGATGGATGGGTCGCTGGACCCCCATGCCTAAGTTCCTGGTCCAGCAGTGGCCCTACACCCAAGCCCTGGGGGAGCGCTGGGTGTCTTTTCCTGTCGAAGTGCCCGCCGACCAGAAGTGGCCGGGGTTGAAGTTCTACCCAACCCAACAGGAGGCTCAGGCTCGTGAAACGTAAGCGCATCCGCTGGGCCAACTCTCTCGACTACGAGTGCCAGCACTCCTGGGAGGCCCAGCCCGGGGAGACCATCGAGTACTCCAAGGATGGCCAGACCTGGGAGGAGCCTGCTCGGGGGCCACACCGCTGCGTCAAGCAGTACGGTCACACCGAGGACCCCACCAACGACGACCACCAGTGCTGCTGCGGAAATACGAGTGACTGATGACGATTGCTCAGCGCTTCGAGCGCTTCGCCGAGGCCAATCCCATGGTCTATGACACCCTGGTGCGCCTAGCCCGAGAAATGCGGGGCAAGGGTATGACCAAGGTGAGCATCGACTTCATCTACCAGGTGGCCCGCTGGGAGGTCATCCAGGCCACCGACGACATCGAGTTCAAGCTCAATGACCACTACCGGGCCTTCTACGCCCGGCTGATCATGGCGCTCAACCCTGATCTGCGTGACTTCTTCGAGTGCCGCACCTCAGAGGCCGATGACTGGCTGGACAATCCGCCCTCTGCCACCATGCAGCGCATCCTGGCTCGTCTGCCCTAGAGCTGATCCTCAGGCCACGAGGCCTTGTTGAGCAGTGCGGCCACTAGCACCAGCTTGTCGATCACGTCATTGAGCAGGCTCATGGCGTTACCCAGTTCTCGACGGGCCATGAACACGTCTCGATCCGCTTTAGACTGCGTCTCGTCATCCCCCACGGCTCACCCCTTGGTCTGGGACACCAGATATGGGGGTGCACGTGGCTGGACACCTCCACATATTGAGGCAGCTCAGAAGTACTTGCACACCTGTAACTTCAGGGCTAGTCTTTGGCCCACAACTGAAAAAGCCCCCGCACTGGGCGGGGGCAATCTCAAAATGACGTTGTCTAGGCGTCCGTGTTCACCAGGGTATCAACCCTCTGGGTGTCCCACAAGTCCTTGCCCTCGTCATTTCGAGACAGTTGTACGAGGACAGCGGATGCCTCCGTACATATCCCCCAGGCCGTGGGTAACGCGATTCGACCTCCTGGGATGTCAGTACGGCGTTGAGCGCTCGTGGCAACAAGGGGGTGAGAAGGGTATTGCCCAAATGGATGCCAAGAAGTCCAGAGGACAGAATTCCCAGAAGGTGTCACCCCAGGACCTATAGTGGTCTACATGGACATCTTCACCGCTCGTCGGCTAAGTCTGGCGATCCACCCTTCCAGATGGGGAAGGCTGCTGAGCAAAGACGAAGTTCGCTACATCAGGGAGCTGACTCCCAGTGAGCTAAGCCAGCTGCTCGACATTCTCAATAGCCAGGACCCAGATGCTCTGGCCCAGAGCCCATTTGCACATCTCTGTAGGTCTGTATAGGGTGTCTCTATGGAGAGCGACTCCAGTCCCAACCAACCAAGGGCCAAGGATTCTGCACCTGTTGGGGTCGCTCTCCGTTCTCATCGAGTAGCCGATATCGACATTGATGAGCATGACGCCGTCAGCTACTTTTCCGATCACCATGAACGGTTGGTGTCCGAAGAGGATGGTCATTGGGCGGGATGTCATCGTCTTCGGACTTCTATCGTCCAGCGAGAGACCTACCGCAAGGACAATCGAGAGATCACCTGCTATTGGACTCCAGGCCAGCTCATCAAAGCCGAGTTCTACCGCGAGGGGGTCTTAGAGGGGGAGACTGAGGACCCTGAGAAGGTCAAAGTGTGGCTGAACGAGAATCCCCCTGCCTGATCGGGACTATTTACATTTCTCTATAGGTTGCTATACTTAGCTCCATATCATCACCACCCACAACCAGGAGAGAAATGCTACGAATCGAAGGCTTCCGCGCCAAGTACGCCAGTGGCGAACCCGTGGAAGTACGCAAGGGCACCTACCGCAACGGTGAGATTGCTCTTGTCATGATCGACGCCAATGACGGCGAGCAACTGTGCCGTCCCACCCTCAATCTCGAAGAGTATGGCGAGCACCCCCGTGAAGGGCACGTGTTTATCAAGACCTACTCCGAGAACGAAGGTGTACTCGAAGGCCTGCAGAAGGCCGGGGTCGTCGGAGAACCTGTCCGCCTGCTCGACGTGGGCTACGTCCACAATGGAGCTGCTGAAGTTCCCCTGCTCAAGGCCGACGAAATGGCGGAGCTGTGATGACCTTGAACGCGATGGACTTGCTGCGTCTGGACATCACCGACCAGCCCAGCGAGGACAGGCTGGCCCTGATCGCCAAAGACCCCGACAACCACGACGACTTCAACCGCATTCTGCCCAAGTCCACCCCACTGTTCGTGTGGAGTGAAACCCCGCAGTCCAGCGCCTATGTGCGCTGGTCCATGCCGCGCTCAGTCGCTGAGGACATGGGCTTCTGGGGCAAGGGCTGCGCCTGCTGTGGTGCAGGCGGGGGCAATTCAGGCAAGACCTGGGAGTTCGACACCCGGTTGTCCCAGGTCAGTTGGTACTTCGAGGGATTAGAAAGGCTAGGAGAATGAAATATCGCTACTTCCCGTCCAAGGCTGCGCTGCTGGATGCGGTGCGGGCCGGAAACGACCGGGGCTACAACCGTCAGCTCGATGCTGACCTGCTTGACGCCGAGCTGATCGACGGGGACAAGTACCCCATCAGCTTCACCATGGAACACAACCACATCGCGGGCCAAGAGGTCGAACCTCACGTGCGCGCCATGGTGGTGCTCAACTCGCAAGGCGAGACGGCCCTGCTGGACATGGCCACTGAGACCTTCAATGCTCTGCCCGAGCGGGAGTCCTTCGACCCCGGCGAAGCACAGCTGGCCACCGACACCTACGACGGGTCACACCGTATCGGGGGACGCCGATGACCAAGACCATGTGGCTGGGCTTCATCGGGGCCATCATCGTGGGCTTAGGGCTGGTGGCCGCTGTTGTCACCCTGGCCGTGCTCAAGACGGTGGACCCCACCCCGCCCAGTCCGGTTACTGTGCCGGGAACGGTGGTGTATGTATGAAGCCACTGACCATGCGCGAGATCGCTGAGCAGAACCTGCTCAATGACCGCTGCAATGCCGAGCGCTGGAATGTCCAGGCTCAGGTGGCTGAGCTGGTCGAGCAGGCCCGCAAGTCCGTGCAGGGTGGGGGCGGTGCTCAAGACATCGCCAACCGCTTCGACGTGCAGGTGATCGACCCTCTCGTCAAGAACCCGACCACAGCTGCCCAAGCCATTGGCATTCTGGCTACCGTGGTGGCTTTCCACGAGATATGGCAGGAGAGCCACAGTGAAGCCTGAGACCTGGGGGCTACTTGCCACACCCCCACGGGACCTGGTCACCATCCAACGCCGACTTCGGGCTCGGCGGGTGGCTAGGTTCCGAGCCCGTCAGCGCGATGAGGAGAACTACACGATCTTCCGCGCGCTCGCCGAAGCCGCCAAGAGTGAAGGGTGGTACTCCAAGACATGAGTGCTCTGTTGTGGTTCCTGGGTGCCGCCGTGCTCTACGGCCTGTTCATCCACCGTGGGGCCTACGTGAAGGACCGCGAGAACGTGCCTTTCACCGTCGAGGTCGTGATGGGCCTCGTCGCTGGTGTGGCCGTGGTGGTGTTCGTCTATTGCATGATTCGTGGGCTCACTGATGCCCACCTGATGCCCTACGTGGAGGTGAGAACGAAATGAAGCTAACCGTGAAGATGGCCCTGGCCATCGCCGCAGTGTGGGTCAGCGGCCTGATCTCGGGCATCGTGCTGGCTCCCCAGGCCTTCGCCTGTGACGGGGTGACCTACTACGACCCTGCCCACATGGTCTGCCAGCCCAACGCTCCGGCGTATTCGCCGGGGTACCTGCAGCCGCCGACCAACGGCAACCCTGGTCCCCAGCTGCCCTATGGCTCGCGTCAGTACCCGTACTGATGGGCAGGCAGAAGATGCAGCAGCGCAGCGACCCTCGTGGTCGGCGGCTAGAGTCTGCTGTCAACCTTCGCAAGGTGCGCCAGCGCACGCTGCTGCAGAAGAAGCTGCACTACGAGCGGCTCAAGGCGCACTACTGCCAGGTTGGTGAGCGCCTTGGTGACTCTCTGTCCAGCGAGGTCAAGGGAGCCATCAAAGAGGCCTCCGCTGGGGGCAAGAAGTACGTCCTGGACGTCAAGGCGGTGACCGACGAGCAGCAGACCGATCTGCTCGACCTCAAGGCCACCAAGGAGGCCATCCTGGCGCTTGGTGCCGAGCTGGGCATTGCTGACGACATGTTCGCCGAGGCCCAGCCCGAGGAGCAGCTGGCCATCATCAAGACCACCCTCGACGGCCAGCACCGCACTGGCAGGAGAAAGCGATGATGCCTAGCTACTGGAACGACGTGCCCCGCTACACCCTGAACGACAAGCGCACCCGCTATGGGATGTACACCTGGGAAGGCCAGTCGCTGCAGTATGACCAGCTGGGTCCACCTACTGAGATCATCTACCGGCGCTTCATCGAGGGCATGGGCAATCTGGTCACCATCGAGACCCTGCTCTACTACGACGAGCGGGGCCGTCTGGCAGGTATCGCCAACTACTACCCCGAGACCGTGGTGGACGTTGACGGCAACGTGGTGGAGAAGCCCGGCAACCTCAATTTGTTCATCCGGCCCGACCAAGAAGTCGCTGCGATGGCAGCCCTGACCACCGAGACCAAGCGCCGCTGGAATGTCTCCGAAGAGACCCCGATGCAGGTGACGGTGGGTGTCCACACCGCGACCGTCTCCGTAGGCGACGGCCAACACCGCCTGAAAGGAGCCCTGTGAAAATCCCCGAAGGTGCACTCAAGGACGTGCACTGGGACGACGCCATGGCCTCGTGGGTCGTCAAAGAGAGCCCCGAGTGGATCGTCTCGGTCACGCCGATGCTCTACAACGACCGGCTGTTGTTCACCACCCGCCAGGAGTACCCCCACAGCTGGACAGCAGGGTGGTGCTACGACAAGGGCGGGGCAGCCATGCTGGCCGCTATCGCCTGGGACCCTGACACCGAGCGGGACCCCGTGGGCTTCAAGAAGGTGGCCGGAGACCTCCGTCCACCAGTAGCAAGAGAGGATCAGCATGGCTGAACACTGGGAAGAAGAGATCGACCGTTTCGCCAATACCCTCAAAGGGGTGGGGCGCATGGTGGTCGGCGGACTGGGCTTCGATGCCCCCAGCGGGGGCGCGTCCAAGAAGAAGGACGAGGAGATCGAGCGCCTCAAGAAGGTGGTCGATAACCAGCTCACCGACATTGCCGACAAGGCCAAGACCATCGCGGAGCTGCGGGACAAGAACCGTGACCTGCGTGCTCATGTGGCCCGGCTGGAAGGGAAGGACCCCACCAGTGGAGACAGTTAAGCGCGCTGAGCACTCCACCTACCGGCTGCCCTTCGGCGAGGTGTTCGTCAACAAGCACTCCGGTGAGCGCAACTGGCGCACGGCCAATGAGAACCTGGTCCTGCTCACCGAGGTGGGCTCCCTCGTGCATGGCATCAACGTCGGCGGGGACGACCAGGACCTGCAGGGCATCTGCGTCGAGCCCCCTGAGGTCATGCTGGGCACCCGGCCCTTCGACCAGTACGACTACCGCTCCAAGCCGGTCAACGTGCGCTCGGACGCCGGAGACCTCGACTTGCAGGTCTTTGGCCTGTCCAAGTGGGTGCGCCTAGCGACTGCGGGCAACCCCACGGTGCTGCTGCCACTGTTCGCTCCACCCACCAAGGTGCTCGCCACGACCTGGGTCGGAGACAAGCTGCGTGCAGACAAGCACCTGTTTCTCGCCAAAGCCCACGCTCAGCGGTTCCTGGGTTACCTCAACCAGCAGCGCCGTCACCTGGTGGGTGAGCTAAGCCCCCGGGTCAACCGGCCCGAGCTGGTGGAGAAGTACGGCTACGACACCAAGTACGCCAGCCATGCTCTGCGCATCGCTATGCAGGGCATCCAGCTCATGCGTATCGGGGACCTGATCTTGCCGATGGAGTCTCATCAGCGCCGCTACCTGATCAAGGTGCGCAAGGGGGAGTTCACCCTGGGCGAGTGCCTCGCCAAGCTGGGCAGGCTGGAAGAAGAACTTCTCACCGCTGCCCAGTACTCGACCTGTCTGCCCGATAGGGTGGATGACGATTACATCAACGACTGGCTGGTCGAGACCTATCAGGCCTGGTGGGATCAAAAGCGCGACACGGTGTGATTTAGGAATCTTTTGCACCCTTCTACAGGTTTCTAGGTACTATTAGGAGTGGAAGGGTGTGTGAATGACAACGACGCAAGCCAAGATAGACGAGGGCTTAGAGGCCGCTGCTCACCTGCAGGACCTCATAGACTCTGTCGCGCTGACCAAGTCCGTGGTCGGCTCCACCGGGGTGCAGCGAAAGGCTGAGCATCAGGCTGCCATTGATGCCGCTGACGAGGACGCCCTGAACGAGCTGCGGGACAAGCTGGCCAGCGCCATCGAGCACATCCTGTCCAACACCATCGACCTGGACAACCTGGGCATGCTCACGCACGACGAGCTGCGTGACCTGATGATGGAGTTTTTAGACGAGCGCGACGTAGTAGAGCTGCTGACGGTGCGCAAGGCGATGATGAAGGCGGCACTTTTTGCCCACATCACCGAGCTGCACAAGCTCAAGGGGACTCCGGCCCCCGAGACCGTCCCCGGTGAGGCCCCGGTGGAGGAGCTGGGGATGAAGTTCGTCAAGCAACGCCAGGGTAAGGCCAAGCTGGACGAGCAGCTGCTGGCCTCCAAGCTCGGCGCAGAACGATGGGAACAGGTGCGTAAGGCGGTTCATGTGCCCGCTGTTCCTGCACATATCGAATACCACCTTGACCATGACGCCATGATGAAGCTGGTTCTGGATGACCCTACGGTCATGGAAATTTTTCGGGAGTGTGTGACCCCAGGGACCTTGGCTTTTCATGTGCGTGAGATTCAGAGCGAGTGATGACCCTCATGTCAGAAGACCCAGCAACCGCCGTCCAATACGACCAGGAGAGTGAAGGACCGGAGGTCGATCTCGGCTATTGGCGACAGTTCTTGGAGGACAAAGAGTCCACCAAGCCCTCTAATCCGCTAGCCGTTGACCCCTCCACAGACCCCGACATCCTCGCTGAGGTTCAGCGCAGCTGGGATGAGTTCCGTACCAAGGCAGCCGTGCGCGCCTTTGGCGAAGAGGTGCTGCTCAATGGGGTGGAGAAGGTCTACTCCACGGCCAAGGCAGCCGAGTTCTTCGGCAAGAGCAACCAGTGGATGTACTGGGGCCTGCGCCAAGATGAGCCCAACCAGCAGGTGTTCACCTATAAGGACGGCTCCCCGATCCTGCCCGAGCGCGTGGGCAAGATGGGTAAGCGCCGGTTCTCCTTGCCGATCATCCGCGAGATCGCCCTATCCTGCTGGCGCAGAGGCAATCTCACCGAGGAGGAGCTGCAAGAGGTGATGGCCAAAATTTTGTTGGCCGAGTTCGGCGAGGGAGCTTTCGCCCCGCCAGACTGACGGGTTACTATAACTCCTCTATAGACTAGGGGAGTCATGTCAGGCTGGAAGTTCCTTACCGACGACGAGCTTGCCCAGGTCAAAGCCACACATCCCGAGATCACCGAGGACTGTCCGACGTGTCGGGACGGCGAGTACACCTGGCAAGGCACCACCAAGCTGTGCGACTGCGCCACCCAGAAGCGCCTCAACCGGCTCTATAGCCATGCCGGGATCGGGCAGCGCTATCAGCGTCTGGGCTGGAATGACCTCAAGGTTCCCGAGGCCCAGCTCGCCCCGATCCGCAAGTACCTCGCCAACGCCGAGAACTACATCGCCTCAGGCATCGGGCTCTATATCTCCGGCGACGTAGGCACGGGCAAGACCCTGGTCTCTAACCTGATCCTCAAGGACCTGGTGATGGCTGGTCACGACTGCTACTTCACCACCTTCTCGGGTGCCATTGAGCAGTTCACCTCCACCTGGGGTGACCGCGACGAGAAGACGCGCTTCGCCAAGCGCTTCATGCTCTCCAAGGTGCTGTGCCTAGACGATCTGGGTAAGGAATTCCGCAATCGGCTGTCCTCGACCACCTTCGATCACATCCTGCGCACCCGGGTCTTCGAGGCGAGACCCACTATCTTGACCACCAACCTGCACCCCACTGAAATCTCGGTGGGCTACGGAGCCCCGATCCTGTCGCTGCTGGCTGAGCAGTCCATCCACGTGCATTTCACGGGCGGGGACTACCGGCCCCATGCGCACTATCGCTCGATCAGCGAGGTAGAGGCCGGGGAGGTGCGAGCCATTGTCTGACCTCTACGCCGAATTGCGAGGGCGGCTGCGCCGGGGCATGGACAAGCATGGTCTAAGCCAGGGCGAGGTAGCCCGGCGCTCGGGGGTGGATCAGGGCAACATTTCGCGCATCCTGAGTGGTCAGCGCCCGTGCACCACCTTGGCGACCTGGGACAAGCTGCTGGACGCCGTGCAGTGGTGAGGTACTGGCGCGAAGTCCCACCCACCGCCTGCTGGACATGCGGGGCAGATCGCACTGACCCCCAGCATGACCCCCTGCACCGCCGCCATCTGGCAGCGATGTCTGCCTACACCCCGACCATCCAGCGCACTGGCCCCCGGCTGTATGTGCCCTACACCCAGCTCAATGACGCCACTCGCGCCTACCTCACCAGCGTGCTCTACACCCCGGTGCCGGTCACCCTGGTGGACTGCAACGACGCACCGTGGGGGTACCAGGACTATTTGCAGATGGCCTGGGACAAGGGCGAAACCTTCTTGAACATGGAGCACGACATCGTGCCGTGGCCAGGAGCCATCCACAGCCTGCTGGACTGCCCTGAGCCCTGGTGCTTCTTCGGCTATGAGCGCGACCTGGACTTCGTGGCTCTCAACACCCCGGTCTTTGGACTGTGCCGCTTTCGTGCCGAGTTCATTGCGACCATGCCTGACGTATGGCGAGTGATGAGGGTGAGCGAGCAGTATGCCAAGGTGCCCTGGCGGGGAGTAGACCTGCACATGGCCAAGTACGCCAAGCACCTGGGTTACACGCCTCATCAGCACTGGCCTGCCGTCTTCAATGCCAGCGCCATCATCACCGATCCGCTGCGTGCCCAATTCCAACCCCCGATGGAGCACATGACGATGAGCACCCATGAGTGATCAGCTAGAGCGCAAGCTGCTGTCTAAGCTCACCGACCCCGAGGCCATGACTGAGGCCTGGGCTGCTGGGGTGCGAGCCGAGCACTTCGAGGAGCCGCTGTATCAGGCCATCTGGAACTGGACGGTGGACTACTGGAACCAGTTCCGCCGTGAGTCGGTGCCGACCAGCTGGGCACTGACCGAGGAGTTCGCTGGATACTCCCCCTTGGAGGCGGTGGGCGAGGAGACCATCTACCTCTGCGAGCTGATGCAGCGCCGGTTCGCCACCAATCGGGTGCAGGACCTGGTGCGCCGGGCAGCAGCCACGGCAGCCACTGATCCCCTGGGCACGGCCAAGATGCTGGAAGCCGAGGCGCTGACGCTCAATGAGATCACTCGTAGTCGCCTCACTGAGGTGGACATGGGCGAGTCCATCCAGGATCGCCGCGAGCGCTATGCCCGATTGTCCGAGAGCCCCCAGGGCATCGGGGTCACCTACGGCCTGGACCTGCTTGATCTGCACACCGGGGGCATCTATCCCGGCGAGCTGGTGATGATCGGGGCCTACGCCAAGACCGGCAAGACGATGTTTCTGCTCAATGCCGCTGCCGAGGCACTGCGCAAGCGGTTGCGTCCGGTGATCTTCTCCCTGGAGCTGTCGCTGGAAGACACCCAGACCCGGCTGGACGCCATGTGGTCGGGGCTGTCCTACTCTCGCCTCCAGCGGGGGCATCTGAGCATGGACGAGCTGAAGGTGCTGCACGAGAAGCAAGAGGAGCTGCGCGATGAGTACGGCGGGCTGCGCATCCTGCGTCCCGACGAGGGGGATCGCTCGGTCGGAGCCATCTGTGCTCGTGCCCGCCAGCTGGACTGCAACTACCTGATCATCGACCAGCTCTCCAAGATGGACGCCACCATCAAGTGGAACACCACCAAGGAGAAGTACACCTCGATCCTGACCCAGCTCAAGAACGAGATCAGTCGCGCCGGAGCCGAGCTGCCTTGCATGCTGGCGGGGCAGACCAAGCGTGAGGGGAGCGAGGAGCCCACCATCCAGTCCTTCGCCGATGACGCCAACATCGAGCGCGAATGCGACCTGGCCCTGACCTTGTGGCGTAGTGCTGACCTGCGCAACAACAACATGATGAAGGCCAACATCGTGGCCTCTCGTCGCACTGAGCCTGCTGCTTGGTTGCTCGACTGGCAGCTGTCCAATCACACCGGCATTCGTGCCCTAGAGGAGGTTCGATAAATGGCACTAACCCGCGAGGAGCACGCCCTACGTGCCGAGGAGCTGCTGGCTGAGGGTGAGAAGGTGGTGGTTGAGCTGCGTGAGGTGGCGCAGGCCCGCAAGGGGTGCGCTGAGGGGTATGAGGGTTTTGAGCGGTGCACGCGGCGCATGAACGAGCTGGGCAAGCAGGCTATGGGCATCTGGGCACAGGCTCAGGTGCACGCGACACTGTCCGCGAGGCCGCAATGACTGCCACCAGGATGGACTACTGGCGGGTGAGCTGTGACTTTCCCGAGTGTGTTGCGGTGATCAACGTCGCCTCTATGCCCGGCACCCTTGCCGAGACTATGGACTCTCACAAGTGGCGGGTGAGCAGAGAAGGCAGGGTCTCAGATGAGGACGCTGCGCTGTATGTCCACCTGACCTACTGCCCTGACCATAAGGACGCGGTGCGGTGAAAAGTGGGCTCGATGCCATCCTGCAGGAGGGGTTTTACCACGAGTACCTGCGACGGCTAGACGCCCAAGCGGTGCTCGATCACTACGGTGCGGAGAACCAGCGCGAGGACCGCAACAAGGATGGCACCACTGAGATCATCCACTCGTGTCTGCTCGACCGGGTGGAACCCCACCACAGCAACGGGGACCGCAACCCCAGCGCAGCCTGCAACCTGGAGAAGAAGAAGTACGTCTGCTACGCCGGGGGCTGGTCAGGTGACCTGATCCATCTGGTGGCCAAGATGGAGGGCGCAGAGTTCGCCGACTCCCTGGGTCTGGTGGGCCAGTTTCTGACCGGGGCCACTCTCGACACCGAGACCTTCAAGGCCGAGGTGGAGAAGATGTTCGCCTCCGGTGCGGCCTACTCCATCAACCTGCCCAGCTATGACCTCCAGGTCATCCAGGAGTGGCGCGACCAGCCTCACCCCTACTGGCGAGAACGAGGCATCAATGAGCTGGCCCGAGAGGCTCTGATGCTGGGCTATGACCAGGACACCCAGCGCATCGTGTTTCCGCACTTCGTGGACGGCACCCTGGTGGGCTGGCAGAAGCGGGTGATCCCCGGCCTAACCAAGCCTGACATCCCCAAGTACAAGAACAGCCCCGGCTTCCCCAAGTCCGAGACGCTCTACAACCTCGACTTCGCTCGCGAGTTCCCCCGGGTCTGTGTGGTGGAGTCCCCGATGAGTGTGGCCCGAGCCGTCTCGCTCCAGTTGCCCAATGTGGTGAGCACCTTCGGAGCCAAGGTTGGTGAGCATCAGATCGACCTACTGAAGAACTTCGAGCAGGTCTACGTGTGGTTTGACCGGGACACTTCGGGCATCCAAGGAGAGCGCAAGCTGCTCGAAGGCCTCTACCGGCACACCGAGGTGCTCTGGATTGCCCCCGACCGGGGCAAGGATATGGCGGACTGCTCCATGGACGAGATTGCCGCGAAGTTCATCATGGCCGAGCCTGCTGCCTTACGCTTGGGTGCATACAGCCAGTTCAGGAGGACGCATGGTTGAGCGCCTTGGCGAGACCAGCGAATATGCCCAGTGGTATTGGCGTATGAAGGAACGACTGGACAAGCACAATCTGCCCTATCCACCCGAGCTGGTGAAGTTCTTGGAGGAGCAGCATCAGCTCAAGCTCAAGGAGGCCCGAAGTGGGCGACAAGAGGATTAGCGTGCGCACCCTACCCAGCGGCGAGAAGGTGCACCATCACCCACCGGACGCAGCACATCCAGACGGCAAGATGGTGCTGATCCGCGAGCACTCCCCGTTACGCAAGAAGCTCGACGCCAACCGTCACCACAACCGTCGCCGTCATGCCGAGCTGAAGCAGTGCCACCATGACCGGGCGGAGTTCAAGCGTGCCCAGCAGCGGGCCAACGGGCTGCCGCCTGAAAAATCTCCTCTCTGAAATTCCATGTTTGTGACGCCAATGGCGTCCCAGGGTGTTAGCGTCAGGTGACTGACTTTCCACCAGTCACCTCCTTGTTCAATCATCCTGGAAGAGAACACATTTCATGCCATTCAACTCCGGTATTCAGGCACTCCAAAATGCGATCAAAGACTCCGAAAAACGAGCCGAAGCTGCCCAATCTGGCGGCGGCAAGACCTTGGGCTACATCAACTGGAAGCCCAACGAGAAGAAAATCCTGCGGTTCCTGACCGACGACATGCTCACCGAAAATGTCTACGACTTCATCGTGGACAACTCGGGTCAGACCAAGAATTTCCTGCAGCCCTCTGACGATCCCGACCGCATCAAGCGCTACATGAGCCCGACCCCGGGCATCGGCTGGCGCAAGGAGTACAAGACCGAGAAGCTGGTAGAGCCTAAGACCACCAAGAAGGGCATCTGCGTGGCGGTGGTCCGCACCGAGAAGCCTGGTCAGCCGGTCGAAGACCTGCTCTATGACCGCGAGATCGACGGCAAGTCCTACCCCAGCCGCACTTTCGGCATCGTCATGCAGGGCATCAACAACTTCTGGCACACCCTGGCCACGAGCGTCTACAGCCGGTACGGCTCCATCTGCACGCTGGACTACGAGATCACCCGTACCGGCGATGGCAAGGACACCAAGTACTCCATCCTGCCGTGCAACCCGGTTCCTGAGCTTTCCACCATCGAGGCCGTGCAGCAGTTCTATTTCTACGGCCAGCCCTGGGACGAGAACGACGAGCTGCGGTTCCTGAAGTGCCCGATGACGGTGCACCAGTGGGCCGAGTACTTCTCCGGCGAGGAGCGTTACGCGCACTGGCTCACCCCTAAGGACGGCACCTCGGTGCAGTCTGCAGCCCAGAGCACCAGCAATGCTGGTCTGGGGGAGTTCCACCGCGACACCACCTCCAACGATGAGGCTCAGGCCGCAGCGCCGCCGACTTCCCAGACGGCGTTCGCCACCCTGCAAGACACGCTGCTCAAGCACGCCCCTGCCCAGTCCTGAGAAGGCCAGTCCCTGCGGCAGCGACCCGCAGGGTTCTGGAGGAGGGTGGGGACTACCCGAGCCGACCTAGTTGGCTCCCCACCCTCCCCCAGGGCAGAAGGGGATTTGATGAGTCAGCAAGTCAACCTGCATAACCATGGCGAGGGCAGCTTTCTCGACGGCTATGCCCGCAACCAGGAGACGGTGGACCAGGCGGTGGCCCTGGGGCACCAGTTCGTCACCCTGACTGACCATGGCGAGTGCAATCAGCACCTGAAGATGGCGGCGGCAGCCAAGAAGGCCGGGTTGGGCTTCATCCCCGGCATCGAGGGCTACTGGCTGTTCCCCGAGCAGGTGGCCTGGCACAAGGAGCAGAAGGACCGCAAGGCCAAGTACCCCCGGCCTAGCCATATCTGTCTGCTGGCCACCACTGACAAGGGTCTGCGCAACCTGTGGGCGCTATCCAGTGAGGCCTACACCGAGAAGTACCACTACAACAAGCCCATCGCCACGCCTGACCTGCTGCGTCAGTACTCCGAAGGCATCTACGCCTCAGACGGCTGCATGATGACCCGGTTCGGCGAGGCCATCCAGGGCGACCGGGACGACGAAGCCCGCCAGATTCTGGGCACCTTGCTGGGCATCTTCAAAGAGCGGTTCTATATGGAGCTGCACACCTGGCAATACATGGAGGTCAACACCGACGAGCAGCGTCGCCTCAATGACGCCATGCGCAAGATCAACCACGCCAAGGTGCGCTTTGCCACCGAGCTGGGTGTGCCCCTGGTCGTGGTCAATGACTCTCACCATGCCCGGCCCGATCAGTGGCTCAATCGCGAGCTGACCTGGGCATTTAACACCTCCAACGACAACAACGACAAGCTGCAGGCGTCCCTGGCAGAAATGGCGCAGAAGGCTGATCACCTCATGGGTGAAGACGAGCTGTACTACTGGATGCGCCGTCATGGCATTGCCGACGACGTGGTGGCCGAGGCCATCAAGAATTCCTACGACATCGCCAGCGCCTGCAAGATCGAGATCACCCCGACCATGACGATGCCCCGGCTGGGGGCATCCGAGCGCGAAGACCTCATCTCGTTGATCCGCGCCTGCGAGGAGGGCTTCACCAAGTTCGTGATAGACGAGGGCCTGGACCAGGAGCGCTACATGAAGCGCCTGGAAGAGGAGCTGTCTTTGATCGCGGAGAAGCATTTCGCGGGCTATTTCAACATCGTGCGCGACTCGGCCATGGCGTTTCGCTCCGGCAGCTGGAGCCAGCGAGTCAAGGCCGGAGCACCGCGCCAACCGCTGCTGTTAGGGCCAGGTCGAGGCTCAGCCGGAGGCTGCCTGGTGGCCTACCTAACGGGCATCACACTGATCGACCCACTCAAATACGGCACGCTGTTCTCTCGGTTCCTGTCCCCCGGGCGTAAGGGCCTGCCCGATATCGACGTGGACGTGCCTCAGAGCGAGCGCCCACTGGTGCTGGAATACCTGCGTAAGCGCTACGGCGAGGAGAACGTCTGCGCTATCGGCACTCTGAGCAAGAACGGCCCCAAGGCTGCCCTGCGCGACCTGGGCCGGGCGATGAAAATCCCGCTGGACGACATCAACGTCATGAGCGACCACATCGCAGACGTAGAGCGGCTCAAGGACCCCAACAACCCTGACGAAGAAGAACTGACCTGGGCTGATCTGATCGAGCGCAAGAGTGCCCAGCTGCGCCCCTACCGTCAGCGCTTCCCGGGGCTGTTCGACAAGCTCGAAGAGATGGTGGGGGTGATCCGCCAGTCCGGTGTGCACGCCTCGGGTGTGCTCATCAGTGCTGAGCCCCTGCTGGGCCGGGTGCCGATGCGCCACTCCAAGACCAAGGGCATGACCACCCAGCTCGACATGCACGACGTGGAGACCCTGGGCGGGGTGAAATTCGATTGGTTGGGATTGCGCCACCTCGACACCATCAGCCAGGCCCGCCAGCTCATCTACGAGCGCCACGGGGTGTGGATTGACTTCGACCGCACCGGCCTGAGCGTGCCCAAGGGCTGCACCAATGTGCTCAAGTTCGGTGACGAGCACTTCAGCGACCCCGCTATCTGGCCAGCCATTGGTGAGGGTCGCACGCTGGGCATCTTCCAGGTGGAGACCCCCAACTGCACCAGTGCAGCCATCGAGTTCAAGCCCCAGAGCCACCTCGATATTGCCGACCTCACCTCAGTGATTCGTCCTGGCGTGTCTGATGCGGGCCTCAAGGAGGTTTACCTGCGTCGCCGGGCAGGTAAGGAGCCCGTGCTCTACGACCATCCGATGATGGAAAAGATCGTCGGTCCTGGCTGGGTGACCAACACCTACGGCGTGCTGGTCTACCAGGAGCAGATCATGGACTGCGTCGGGGAGCTGGCGGGTTTCAATGCCGATGAGCGTGACGACGTGCGCAAGGCCGTGGGTAAGAAGTACATGGACCAGCTCCAGGCGCTCAAGGGCAAGTTCATCAAGGGCTGCCAGGACAACTACGACTACGCCTTGGCGTGTGGCGACCCCGTCAACCAGACCCTCAATGAGGAGCGCGAGGTCCAGATTGCTGAGAAAATCTGGGCCAACATCGAGGCAGCCGGGCGCTATGCCTTCAACTGGTCACACGCGGTGGAGTACGGGGCCTTCATCTCCACCTGGGAAATCTGGCTCAAGCACTACTACCCACAGGAGTTCCTGGTAGCCCTGCTGGCCACCGACGCCAAGAACACCAACCTGTACCTGCGTGAGGCACGACGCCGGGGCATCACGATCCTGCCTCCTGACGTGAACCGTTCCAAGACCAAGTTCACCATCGAGGGCGATGCCATCCGCTACGGCATCGACAGTGTGCGCGGCATCGCCGCAGTCACCGCCCGGCACCTGGCCAAGGGACGCCCCTACGCCTCCTTCGAGGACTACCTGGCCCGAGCGGGCAAGGCTGCCGAGAAGACGGCGGTCTACAACCTCATCTGCATCGGGGCCTTCGACACCATGGGCACCCGCGACGAAATGCTCGACAAGCTAGAGCGCTATCGAGCCACCGAGGACCTGGCTATCTCTACTCGCAATAATCCCGAGCTGCTGGAGACGGTGCTCACTCGTCGTCTGACCAACAACCCCGACCAGTACCGCGTCAAGCGCCCCGACTTCTCTAACCCTGAGGTGGTCTACGAGATCGAGAAGCGTCTGGTGGGCACCTTCGTCACCGTGGACCCGATGCAGCGCTACCTGTCCACCCTGGAGCCCGTCGTGCTGCCCGAGCCTCTGGACATGCTGCGTTACCGCAAGGGTGAGCAGTTCATCATCGGAGGCCAGCTCACAGCGGTTAACACCACCGTGACCAAGAAGGGCCGCACGCCCGGCGCAGAGATGGCGCACGCCACCATCAGCTGGAACGAGGCCGATTTCCGCATGACCATCTGGCCCGAGCAGTGGCGCAACACCAAGGACCTGTTCAAGGTCGGAGCCCCGGTCTGCGCCACGGTGAAGAAACTTGACAACGGGTGTTGTCTTGAGCATCTCGAACGACTTGACCGCCTCTTTGACCGGGAGGGGATCGCATGAGGAGCGCGACCGTTCGTCGCTTGGCCAATCTGATCCGCTTCAAGCAGCATCCCACCGAGACGGCGTGCTGGATATGGACTGGCTATCGCCGCCCAGATGGCCGGTGTTCCTACGAGGACACCTCAGCTCATTACGCCGTCTATCGCCTGGTGAAGGGCGCAGAGCCCACAGGTCGGCTCAAGCCACGTTGCGGGCGCAAGGACTGCGTCAACCCCCACCACATGAAGGAGCTGTAGTGAAGTCAGTGCGGGACAAAGCCTTGGGCCTCGTCAGTGACATCAACAAGAAGCATGGTGAGGGTTCGGCGATGATCGCTGCCGACATCCCCCTGTTTCCACCCATCAGCTCGGGCAGCCTGGCGCTGGACTTCGCGGTGGGATTCGGCGGGATGCCCTCAGATCGGGTCATGGAAATCTTCGGGCGCGAGGGCACCGGCAAGACCACGCTGGCGCTGCTTATCATGGAGCAGTTTCTCAATGCCCAGCCTGACCGGCTGGCGGTGATCCTGGATACCGAGCACAAGATGAGCAAGGGCTGGCTAGAGCAGATTCTCCCTCCTGGCTGGCTCGACTCCCGGGTGATCTACCTGCAGCCCAACCACATCGAGCAGGCCACCAACATGTACGCCCAGGCGGTGGAGAGCGGGCTGGTGTGTTTCGCCCTGCTGGACTCCATTGGGGGCTCACCTACCGTGCGCAGCAACGAGGACGCTGAGGTGGGCCGGGTGGGCGGCAACTCCATCGGAGTGGGCGAGTTCGGACGCCGGGCAGCCAACCTGTCGGCCAAGTTCCGCTGCCTGACGGTGGGTGTCAACCAGGTGCGAGCCAACATGAATCCCCGTGCCTTCGCTGATGAGACCCCAGGAGGCCGAGCCTGGCGACACGCCTGCATTCTGCGTATCGAGCTGGTGCGAGGCCGGGATCATCAGGAGGCCGTGGTCAATGGCGAGAAGATTCGGGTGGGCCACACCGTGGCTGCCAAGGTGCGCAAGAACCACCTCGCTCCCGAGGGCCGCACCGCGTTCTGGTGGTTCTACAACGTGCCCACTGAGGACTACGGCTTCGGGGTGGACACCCTGGACGAGATCGCCCGGCTGGGTGTGCTGACTCAGGTGGTCAAGCTCAAGGGCTCCTGGTATCACCACCCGGCGCTACCGGAATACAAGGACTCTGGTGACCACAAGGTCCAGGGCCTACCTGCCCTGAAGCAGCTGGTCCGTGGTGATGAGGCGCTGCGCAAGACGCTGGCCTCAGAAATCTTGGCTTCTATCGGGGACTACAGCGAGCAAGTGGCCCCCATCTCTGACCCTGACGCCCCTGTCCAGGTCAATTCGTTCCTGCTGACAGGAGAGGCGTCATGAAGCGCGACGAGATACTGGAGACCGCCCAGACCATCATCAGCGGGGATCGCCAGCGCGACTACGGCAGTGCCCGAGACAACTTCACCTCCACCGGCCTGCTCTGGGAGCAGGTCCTGGGTGTGCCCATCACCCCTGAGCAGGTGGCGCTGTGCATGGTGCTGCTCAAGCTCGACCGGCTGCGCAAGACCCCCGACCATGCCGACTCGTGGGTGGACATCTGCGGCTATGCCGCTCTGGGTGGGGAGATCGCCACCAATGATGAGTAGGCCAGACCCCGGGTGGGAGCCCTTTGAGTCGGACGTGGCCGAGCTGTTCGGACTGCGGCGCACCATCACCAGCGGCAACAGGTTCTTCGACCCAGGGGATGCGGTGAGCAGCCCCGATGACCCCTTCCCCATCTATGCCGAGGCCAAGTACACCGAGCGCATCAGCTACAGCGTCAAACTCAAGGACCTGCAGAACTATCGCGACCAAGCGGCCACCTTGGGCAAGCACTTGATCCTGCCGCTGCGGTTCTGGCCGCGAGGCCAATACGCTCCGCAGGACTGGGCGGTGGTTGACCTCTATGACCTGCACGATCTAGTGACACAAGCGAGGCAGCGTGCCCACGGGATTTGAGAGTCTGCTGGGCGGGCTGGCACGACAGGACCTCATCCTGCCGTACTTCGAGGTCAGCCTGATGAACCACAACTGGCCTGACCACTACGACATCAGAGTGGACTCTCGGCCCTACTACGGGCGTGGCGACGGCTACTTCCACCCCAGCACGCACGCCATGATGGACGAGCGGTTGCTCTACTACCACTTCCACCCCGACACCCGGGACAAGATGATCCCCGAGCGTCGTAGCCTCACCTCAGAGATCACCCTGAGCGTGGGCACGTCCATGCACGCCATCCTGCAGACCCAGATGACGATGGCTCAGCTCATCAAGAACCCCAAGACCGACATCGAGCACGAGTACCGCAACGAAGAACACAAGGTGCGCGGGCGGATCGACTGGCTGGTCAACCATCCGAATGGGGCCACCTATGTCGCGGAGTTCAAGACGCGCAACCAGTACGGCTGGGCCAAGGACCAAGAGCCTCTGCCGAGCTGGGTGGCCCAGACCAACCTGGCGCTCGATAATGTGGGCCTGGACATGGCGGTGGTCATCTCCTTAGAAATGGCCTGGCCCTGGCGAATGCGGGAATGGCACATCCGCCGTGACCCCGACCTGATTGACTCGATCTATGCCAAGTTCGACCGGGTGCGTGACGCTATCGCCCGCAATGAGCCCCCGCGCTACTGCTGCCCACCGGACAGCGAGGTGATGGCGCAGTGCCCGGCACGACTCGAATGTTGGATGAAGGAGTCCGCGAAATGACTATTTACACCTTTGCCGAGATCGCTGAGTTCGCCCGCACCGTAGAGCCTTCCCAGAAGTTGGGTTCGATCAACTACTGCAGGATGGTCGTCCAGCTGGCCGAGGCTATGGATCGACTCGAACACAACACCGCTGCCGCGTTGGCTCGCATCAGCCCGCACTGGGCACCGCAAGTGCCGACCGAGGACTGGCTTCGCCAGCTACGCGCTCCCAAGGAGGGGGAGTGACGACCGCCAAGCGCGTGCGCATCTGCAAGGACTGCTTGGCCGAGGGAGTCACCACCAACCGGGCAGCCATCTACCCTGGCCCACGCTGCTACACACACTGGCTGGCCTTCAAGAAGAAGTCCCAGTTGCGCGCCAAGGAGCGCAAGGTTGAGGCCAACTTCAGCCTCACTGGTGTGGAGTATGACGCCCTTTATGCAGCTCAGGGGTATCGGTGCTTCATTTGCCGGGTCAGTACCGGCAAGATTCGCCGCCTGTCTGTGGACCATGATCACAAGAAGTGCATGGACCATGCCCCCGAGCGGGGCTGCCGCAAGTGCATCAGAGCTTTGCTCTGCAAGAGGTGTAATCAGCTCGTCGCATGGTGGGGTGTGGAGGCTCTACTGCGGGCCATCGAGGTGCTCACCGACCCACCCGCGCAGAAGGTTCTTGCCGACCTGGAAAACACATCATCTTTCACATGAGTCACTTTCTGCTATCCTGACCAGCAGAGTTTGGATTAGACGAACGCTACAGGTTTGGGGTGACATTGGCACTCGGTGATCTGGCAGAGTCGGTGGCTCAGAAGATGGCCACCGAGACTCTTGCTCCCGTGGACGAGGCAGCAGCCATCACCGAGGACGCCGCATTGAAGTCGGACAACAACCTGCTCTCCAAGATCACCTTCAGTTGGCGTCCTGAGGATCGGCTGATCCTTGACCGCATTCGCGCAGCCGCCGATGCCACCTTTGATGAGGCTTTTGCCCAGTTCATTCAGGTCATCGACGGCTTTTTTGCTGAATTGCGCGTGCCGCTCTATCGCGACGGTCAGCGTGTGACCGATGTGCGAGGACGCCAGGTCTGGGAGACCGACGAAGCTACCGGACAGCCCATCGAGCGCTGGTCGCAGCTGACCGGACAAGACATCGAGCAGACACTCATGAGCTTGCACCGGCTGCGCATGCAGGTAGCACCCCAGGTCAATCAGCTCCAGCTGGAAGCTCTTTTCGCCCGCCACGTCTCTACAGATGACTCTGATGAGGCGTGGTTTTCCATTATGGGCACCCAAGGTGATCGCGCAGCACGGGCGAGCAGGGACTCTCGCCAAGCGCGCTACCACGCCTTCTTCAGGTTTTGGCTCTACTCGGTCGCAGACACCTTTCTCAAAGAGATCAACGCATTCATCAAGCAGCTGGAAAATATCCGGTATTGGCAGGTCAGGACGCAGAAGTGAGTATTTTCGCCAATAGCGGGTGAGCCGTGCGCAAGCTCCCCACTGACCCGGTGAAGCGCCGCCGACAGATTTTCAAGCGCGTCTACCAGAACCTTCAAATCTGGGATGCCCTACGTGAAGACCGAGGGATGAGTGATGTCATCCTCACCGAGGACGGTGAGGACATCTTCCGAGGTGACCTCATGGTCGGCTATGAATATCTGCCCCCGCGCCAACAACAAGCCTTCAACCTCATTTGCCTACAGGGCTACACCGAAACTGCAGCTCGTGACGTTCTCCTTCCCAATTCCAAGTCCTCGACGCCGGTACAGCAGTATGCCGACTCGGGGCTGATCCGCATGATCGACGCCTATGACGCCAAGCAGGCGGGTCGTTGGCCTCCACCGGAGGTCGCCAAGAAACAGAAGTCCAAGCCCAGACGGAGGCCCCCCACTATGCCCACCTCACCTGAACTGCACCCGATGGTTCGCAAGTCCCTGGAAGACACCTTGCAGCAAATCCATGGCGACATTGCGGAGCTGAAGAAAGCGGCCGTGCAGGTCGAAGAAATGCTGGGTATCACCGGCATGTATTCCCTGGCCACCACCAAGGGCCAGACCTCTGACTCGGTCAAGAAGACGGGCGAGTCTCAGCCAGCACCCAATCCCCGCCCTGAGGGCAAGCCCCGTCTGGAAGACGCGGCGCGTGAGCTTGCCACCACCGGAGCCTGAGGAGTCCCGCCATGAGTATTTTCGAGACCGACTACCTGTCGCCCCAGAACCTGCTGTCCGTGCAATACGGCGAGAACTACGACCTCGAAGAACAGGCCGCTGCCATCTTGGCCAAGAGCCGAGAGGGCATCACCGCCCTGACCGAGAAGCGCGACTGGCTGTCGAGAGACCAACTTCTCAACCGCTATGCGCACGAGGTTTACAACAGCAACGGCGTTTCTGATGAATCATTGATGTCAGGCATCTTTCGCCGGGCCTTCAGCACTGCAGGGCCGCGACCAAGAGGCATCAAGAACTACGACGAGGGGTGAGCGTCATGACCTCCGCACTGACCAAAGAAGAGATCGTCAACAAGCAGCTCACGCTGACTGATGCGGCGGTCCACGAAATCGAGCGGCTCTATGCTGCCGGTGAGCTGGGGCAGGGCTACCGCACGGTGGCCCAGTGTTACGTGTGCTGCGAGCAGGAGTCCCGCGAGCTGGTCAACCGGCTGATCGCGTGTGGCTTGACCAACCGGGAGATCACCGAGACCTGCAACTTCATCAACAACCGTCGCCGCGAGGCCGGGGACCAGCGCATCATCAATGCCAAGTCGATCTGGAACCACAAGCGCAATCACTTCGACCAGTCCTTTGTGCGCGAGATCATCGAGCGCAACGCGGCCAAGGCGCACATCGACCACATCAACGGGGTGGGGCATGCCATCACGCCCTATGCGGTGTGGGAGACCACCATGGTCAAGGGCTTCCAGCAGAACTTGGTGGGCGAGGACGCCAAGGTATCCATCGCTGACATGATGGCTGCGTCCAAGCAGTTCCACGAGGTGACCACTCGCGATGCTGGTCAGCGCAAGATGGCCGACCTGATGTACCGGATGGACCGCATCCTCACCGCCATCTGGAACGTGGTGCCCCAGGAGTACCACCAGGAAATCCTGCGCGTGGTCGAGGGTGGCGAGACCAAGCCCGACATGGAGAGGGCCATCGACGCGGTGCATGACCAGGCCAGCAAGGCGATCAAGGACTTCACGCCCGAGATCAAGTACGACGAAAACGACGCCCTCTAGTGGCCAGCTCACCGGCAGTCCAAATCGACGCCACCTCGCTGGACACCGCTGGGGTCACCCTGTCTACGGCTCCGGCCAGTGCGAACCCGCGCACTGGCACGGCCTTCAGTGCTGCCATCTTCGCTGCGGCTCAGCCCATCTGGTTTCACCCGACCTATGACGGGCGCTACCTGATGATCAACTCCCGGGTGTGGACCAATGCTGCCCCCATCGGGGGCACGCCCGGGGCGTACTCGACCTACACCGAATCTACGGACCCGCACTGGATGGTCTTGGATGGCCCGACCGGGGCTATTGCCAGCCCACCGGGGCAGTACACCCAGATTCCGAGCAACACCGACCCCGACGACAGGGTGGTGACGGGGGCAGCCAGCCGAGCACCGGGTGATCTGTACCTGCTCAACTCCATCGGTGCTGGTGAGGGGGCCTTACTGCAGCGCTTTGGCCTGAACCCCAACGGCGCAATCGCCCTCACCCACGAGGACGTGATCCTCAATGGTCCTGGTGGGGTGGTCTTCGACCGGGGCGTCCAGTACGACACCCCGTACCTGATCGTGCACGGGGCGGACAGCGCCGGGAATGTCTACCGCGCCCGCAAGCCCTGGGCCAAGGTGGGCACCAATGCCACCACCCGTTCTAACCTGCAGACTCATGCGGGCATTGTGAGCACCCAGGTGGGCTGGGAGTACTTCATGGGTACCGGCTACGTCTCGGATATCTCCGAGCTTGCTCCGGTCACGGTGGCCGATGGCACGCACTGGACCACGGCTGGCCCCATGAGCTTCGCCAGCTATCGCACCACTGACTTCGCCACCACGGTGATTCTGGACGGCACCACCTACACCGGCCAGCTGTGGTCGAGTGTGTCAGGGCGTCCCTACATCCCGCTGGGTGATCCCATCGCCCTGGGCGACTCCGCAGATGGCTCCTACCTGGGTGGTGGCATCCAGCTGATGCCCGAGCTGGCTCCCAACCCCGCAGCCTCAGCCATGGCCGGAGCCCTGGCGGGCGTGCTCTATGCCAGCTCGGTGCGCACCGCAGCTGGAGGTGGACACATTCTCGACACAACCTGGAATATCTGGCCTATAGGGGGCTAGGCTCGGGGGAACCTGTAGAAAAATGAAAGGACACCCCGTGCTCAAGGTAGGACAGCTCGAAGAACATCTGGCCCTGCGTCAGGAGACCTCTTTCACCGCCGAGCTAGGCAACTTCAAGGTCAGTGATGACGCCACTGAGCTGACCGTCACCAGTGGGGTGCAATCCAGCGCCATCCTGCCGATGGACGAGGTGGCAACCAAGGCGCTGACCAAGTATCTGCACATCCCGACCAGCTACTACAACAGCCTGGACCCCGACTTTCGCGCCACGGTGTTGCGTTATGAGATTGAGCGCAACCAGCAGATCAGCACCACCGTCGAGGTTCTCAATGGTGATCTGGTGGCGGTGCACCAGCCCAGCCAGATCATGCTGCCGCAGAAGAGTGTGGCCAAGGTGATCGAGAAGGTGTTCAAGCCCGAGGACACCATCCAGCGCTTCATCGCGGACAGCACGCGCTTCCACGTGGATGTCACCACTGATCAGCACACCTACGAGTTCCCCACGGTCAACGATCAGGGCACCCAGGTAGGCGACATCACCGAGGCGGGTATGCGGTTCTTGGCACACCCCTTCAAGGCGGTGGACCCCAGCGTGAGCGTCTATGCCCACCGGCTGATCTGCATGAACGGCCAGACCACTCCTGAGCGCCACGGTCGCATCTCCATCAAGGGCCGCACCGTGGACGAGGTGTTGGCGAGCATGGAAGAAGCGGCCAACGAAGTGCTGGGCCAGCTCGATGTCTACCTGGACAAGCTGGCAGCCACCCGCACGATGCCGGTCCCGGGCTCCCCGCAGGCCTTCGCTGCCCAGCTGGCTCGCGAGCAGAACCTCACTCGCCAGGCTCTGGACAAGGTCCTCGACATCATCAACCAGCTCCCCGAGCCGGTCACCGTCTGGGATGTCAATCAGGCCTTCACCACCGTGGCCAACCAGACCGAGAACTACGGGGCCATGATGCGCATGCAGACCATTGGTGGCGCACTGGGCTTTGACGCCGAGGCTCAGGTGCAGCGCTGCACCAGCTGCGAGAGGCGTCTATGACGTGTATCCCGCGTACCCCGACGAGCCGATTGAGGCCACCTGCCCAGTGGAGGGGCTCCCACTCATCGACCACCAGCGCCCACCAACCCCCTTGGGGCGCTGGCTAAAAACGCGCATCAAGCATCAAGTCTTCGCCTGGATTTGGAGCGTTGACCCGACCTGAGGAGGACTCATGGGTGAGATTGGATACCCGCAGCGGCGTGTGGAGGTGATACCGGAGAAACCCGTGCGCGAAGCGCCACCCACTCCGGCACCGCCCACTCCTGCTCCGGCTAAGGAGCCTGTCAAGGAGCCACAACCGGCGTGAGCATGGACATTGAGGTCAACAGGTATGCCCTGCGGACCTTCATGTGTGCCGATGGGCACCTCAAGTCGCTATTCCGCAGTGACAACTGGGATGGCGGGGCAGTGGTGGCGAGGTGCATCAGGGGCGGCACGCTAACGACAGGTGGCGTTACGGCGGTTTTCGGTCTCGACTCTCGTCGCGACCCTAATCACCGGCCACCAGCGGACAACTGTGGGTGCGGGCTGTACGGCACCTTGACCCTGGACCAGCTGCTCAAGGAATACCCCGAGTGGGCGCATCGCTGTGTGGCGGTCTTCGCTGCCGAGGGCGAGACGGTGATTGGCCCCCGAGGTCTGCGCACTGCTGCAGCGCGCATCGTGGCCTACTGGGCAGGCACGCGGACCGAGAAAGAGGTCTTCGAGAAGCAAGCCCCTGAGGCACGGTGGTTCAAGCAGATCGAGCCGATGCTCAAGGACTACGGCTTCCCTAAGTATGACCCGGCGTGCGCTCTGCAGCCGTTGCATCCCTACAAGGACGAGCCCCGCCCGGCCAACTATATGGTCAAGACGCCCATCCCGCGTCCACGCAAGCCACCGCCACCTAAGGTGCTCGCGGTGTCGTGGGGTAGCTCCTGGAACAACCTAGCCCCGATGATGTCGGCAGCCACCCCAGCCGGGGTGCAGGCTGTGCAACAGGTGACGGGGTACAACACCATCCCGGGCAATGGGCGGCTGTTGCCTCTTGAGGCTCCCAAGGGCACCGTGGTGTGCACCTCAGGTCGGCGTCCGCATAACCCCCCGATTGGCCAGGTCGTCTACGAGCTGGACACCAGCAAGCTGATGGTCTACTCCAAGCCCGACCGTCATCCCGCTGCCTGGAGAGATTTCTCCGGCAAGAGCTAAGGAGCACCCATGACTCAGCCTGATCTGCAGATTTATCCCGACGAACAGCACCGCATCCAGCTCGCTCTGGAGAAAATCCAGCGCCAGTTCGAGTTCACCCCGATGAACGAGACCAATAAGCGTGTCTTTGAAATGGCTGCCCACAACGAGTTCGGTGAGGCGGGCTTTCGCATCGAGATCGAGTGGAAAGAGATTCTCAAGAACGGCTTGCCAACCGGAATACACTTACCTCATCTGGAAGTGATCGGGCGTAACAAGGTCGAGTCTGAGACTGACCACGACCGATACCAGTGGGGCGTGGTCAAGGGCCTCGCCGATGGCCAACCTGGCTATGTCAGGGAGGACGGCTCTCGCCACGAGGAGCCGCGCAAGAAAATCATTCTGCCGTAAGGCGGGGAAAGTAGTGGAGATGACAAACTCAAGCACCTTGATCGGACTGGTAGTGGACCGTTCCGGTTCTATGGTGACGTGCCAGCAGGAAATGGAGAACGGCATCAAGTCGTTCTTGGAGAAGCAGAAGGTCAACCCCGAGACCAAGGCCACGCTGGCGCAGTTCGACACTGAGTACGAGCTGGTGTACCCACCGCTGTCGGTGGCTGATGTGCCGACCTATCACCTGATGCCGCGCTACGGCACGGCGCTCAATGATGCGGTGGCACGCTTTGTCCGCGATGTCGGAGCTGATCTTGCTGCCAAGCCCGAGCATGAGCGGCCCGGCAAGGTCATCGTGGTCATCGTGACTGATGGTCATGAAAACTCCAGCCGGGAGTTCCCGGGCGAACCGGGGCGGCAGAAGGTCGCTGACATGATCACGCACCAGAAGTCGCACTACGGCTGGGAGTTCGTGTTCCTGGGAGCCAACATGGATGCCGTCCAGGTGGCAGCGGGCTTCGGCATTGCCCGTGGTCAGTCCATGACCTTTAACACTCGCAACTCGGGTGTGGTGATGGACTCTCTGTCGTCCAACGTGGTGGCCTACGCAGCGGCAGCCCCTGGCGCGGCCTACAGCTGGTCTGAAGAGGACCGGGAGAAAGCCACCAAGTAAAAGCGCTGCTGGCCTCCCTGGGAATTGTGGTCTGAGTCACCGCAATATGTAGAAGGCTATCTCTCTACCCGGGGAGGCCAGCATGCGTCACCATGAAGCACTCTGGATGGTGGTCGGCGGCATCGTCGTCACCTATGTGGTCAGCGCCGTGGTGATCTATGCCGGTGTGTGCGCCTTCATGGAGGACACAGCGCCGCAGTGAGCACCTTGGAATGGGTCAAAGAGCCCCTGACCCGTGAGCTTGCCCGCGCTCTGCGCGCAGCCACCCGGCGCACTCGCCCCCATATCGACGGTCATGGCCTGAACTACAACGACCTCAAGGAGCTGTGGTCTGCTGAGGATGTGCATGTGGTGCTGACCCATGACACCGACCCCGTCTGGCAGCGCTGGTTCTACTCTCCCGACACTTTGACCTGGGAACTACGTGGGCTCCACGACACCCGCCATGAGGCGATGGAGGCTGCTCTGGCTGACACGGCCCCCACCACGGTGATCCCGGGGACTTATCTCAATGCCTGGATGGACAACTGCTCGCGCACCATCAGCATCAAGTGCGGCGACAACGCTCGTGCCGAGGAGATGGGCCGCATCTTCTCGCGGATGGGCTACCAGGTCAGGGTGGACGAGCGTGTCTAAGTACGGCGAGAAGAAGGCCAAGCCGCCCTGCACTGGACGCAACTGCACCGAAAGCGCCACCAAGCTGCTGCTGATGAGCGGCAAGCCGTGGTGGGTGTGCGACTCACACTACGAACAGCTCAAAAAGCTGAGCGCGTGACATTTGTGTGCCTTATGCTCCGACCTACAGGAAAATTCTAGTAGGGACTTGTCATCGTGGTGGACTACAACGCCCCCGGCGTCCTTTGGTCGTCAGTGTTGCCGTTGACCCCTGTGGCCGAGGCTCAGCAGTACTACGTGGAGTGGTCCACTCGTCATCACTGGTTGCGCAAGGCGCTCAACATCAACCAGGGCAAGCAGTGGAAGACCGGGGGCACTGAGCGTGCCCAGTTGGAGGACGAGATGGTGCCTCTGGCCTGGCTGACCGCCGAGGCTGAGCACTGGATGGTCTATTGGCGCACTGTCCTGCACGCACAAGGAGTTCAGGCGATATGAGCAGCAACCCCATTTCCAATGCCGACCGCAAGGTGTATCAGCCCGCCCACGACGACCCAGACCTGGCGCGTATCAAGGACATCCTGGGCTACTACGGTAGTGCGGCGAGCTATTCGCGGGCTTGCGCTATCGACCTCGCAGTGCTGGTCAAGAAAGCAAGGAGCGCATAAGTGGCAGTCGTCAAAGGGATGGGGCCGTGCCTCATTCCCAACGCCAAGGGTTTCCCCTGTGGCCGTCAGATCAACGAGGGCGCACCCATCGGCACCGTCATTGCGGGCATCGGAGCCCCTCTGGTGGGGCATCGAGAGTGTGCGGCTGCTTTCCAGCAGCGCAAGCAGAACGAGCAACGAGAGAAGGTGGCAGCAGCCATGGTGAAACGAGTGGACCAGGCTGGTCCTGGTGGAGCACTGGGGCCTGAGCGTGACGCACTGCTGGGTGGCATTCCACTGGCTGAGCAGATCGCTCGTCAGGAGGCCCAGAAGGAGCAGGCGAATCTGGGTGAGGCAGCCGCAGCAGCCGGAGTGCGCTCAGTGGCTGAGATTCCTTTCGATGACGAAGCGGGCACCTCAGCGGTAGACCCCGCGACCTACACCCAGGTTCACGAGGGGCTGACGGCCTCTGAGCAGCGTGAGCTGGAGGCCTACAAGGCTCGTCTACTCGCCAAGCGCAAGCCTCCGACCACCCTGCCCGAGCTGGCTGATCGGGTGGCCAGGATCGAGTCTGTGCTGGGTATCGTGGGCGTCACCCTTGACGACTGAGCCTGTCGATAACCGTCGCACTTTCTGCGACCACTGCAGCCTGCGCATGGACTTGCCGGGCTTCATCTGTGGCTCTCATGCCCAGGACAACATCGACCGGATCACCAAGGGCGAGATATTCAAGTGCCACATGATCCACAAGCCTGCCGAGAACGGGGTCAACCAGGTGTGCCTGGGCGCAGCCCTGGCAGCCAAGGTGCCACTGAAGACCGAGCCCGCCAAGGGTCAGCCACCCATCTACGCCAGTCTGGGCGACTACAAGATGGCCCAAGCCTCTGGTCGCAAGGCCAACGAGTGGCTGATCTTTCACACCGACTACTGGTATGACCGCACTAATCAGCTCTGGCATGGGTGGTGGGAGCAGGCTCCGGCAGGCAACTGGCACTACCTGATGACCACCATGGAAGCCAATGACAACGACTCGGTCTACTTCTTCTTTGACCAGGTAGAAGACCTGTTCGGCCCGTTGGAACTAGGAGAGAAGGATAGCTGATGGACCCATGGATCATTGTGTTTGCCGTCATCGCGGTCATCGCGCTGGTGGGGTGGATCGTCAATGCGATGCTGTGGTATCGCCACCCCGATGACGCGGCACTGACCAAGGAGCTACAGGAGCAGTCCCGAGAGGTGGAGCGGCTCATCACTGAGGTGCGCGATGCCTTGGCCAAGGTGGTGGCTGGTCTGCCTGAGGACACGGGGTCCAACGGGCGCACCCGCAGCTACGGTTTCTATCGCACTGGCAGCCATGACTGATTGGATTCCTGACCAGGGTGAGCTGGACCGGATGCGCGACGAGATCGCTGCTGCGGTGAAGGCTGACTTCAAGGTGATGGATGGTCCCTATCCACCACCACAGGGATGGAGCCCCGATGACTTCCCCCAGGTGACCATCGACCACATCGCCTACACGTCCAACCCGGGTATTCGGCCTGATCCCAACATCATCATTGACCGCAACGGGTGGATGTTCATTGAGACCGGAGGACACCGCATTGCCTTCCCCGACGAAGAAGAATGGCAAAAATTCAAGCGGATAGGGGACTGTACCTGGAACGATTACAAAAGAGTGCTGCGTAACGCAGCTCAGGACAAGGAGAATCCCCATGACGCTGATGAAGCTGACGCCGGTTGACCCCGGTTCACCACCGCTGTCTATCAACCCACGCCACGTGGTCTCGGTCAAGGCCCGGCGTGTGCTCAAGCCGAATCAAGCCACTCAGGGGGTGCACCTGATCAACAGCTGGGAGGGTGCCACTGTCGAGCTGGTGACGGGCAGGCATCACAACGTGGTCGAGGACCACGACACCATCGTCGCTCGCGTCAATGAGGCCAGTGGTGCCCAATACACCCAGGTCACCCCGCACCTGCCCAATACCTCCAGCAGCAGCATCCCGCAGTCCAAGCTCACGGGTTTGAACTTGCGCGATGAGGAGCAGGAGACCAAGTTCATCGAGGCGCTCAAGGACACCGGAGTGCCGGTCACCGACAAGGTGGTGGCACTTCCCGAGGAGTCTGAGGCCACCCCAGAGCCCAAGCCGGAGCCGAAGAAAACAACTGGGGCGAAGAAGACCACCGCCGCTAAGCCCCCAGCGGGGGCATCCGAGTCCAAGTCCGAAGAGGAGGACGTGGACTAGTGAACGCCCTGGCCAGTTACGTCCAGGATCGGGCTGACGAACTTCGGGACAAGCCCCACAAGTACTACCAGTGGTTCTACAACGAGTGGCTGCCTTGGCGGTATCCCCACAGCTGTCAGCCCCGCAAGGATCGCAGCAGCTGGCCAGTGGACACCTACCAGGCCGACATCGCCCTGTTGGCCTATCTGCATGCCGAGCTGAGCTGGAAGTGGGAGCAGAGGGATCGTGTTCGAGAGATTCACTGATCGTTCCCGACGTGTGATCGTCCTGGCCCAAGAAGAGGCCAGGATGCTCAACCACAACTACATCGGGACCGAGCATGTCCTGCTCGGGCTGATCCATGAGGGCGAAGGGGTGGCCTGCAAGGCGCTGGTGTCCATGGGCATCTCGCTAGAAGGCGTGCGGCAGCAGATTGAGCAGATCATCGGCCAGGGCCAGCAGGCCCCCACCGGCCACATCCCCTTTACCCCTCGCGCCAAGAAGATTCTCGATCTGTCTTTGCGTGAGGCACTGCAGCTTGGCCACAACTACATCGGCACCGAGCACATTCTGTTGGGCGTCATTCGCGAGGGCGAGGGTGTGGCTGCTCAGGTGATGGTGAAGCTGGGTGCTGAGCTGACCAGAGTGCGCCAGCGGGTCATCCAGATACTCAGCGGTTACGACCCACCCATCAAAACGCCGGTCTATCAGCGGCCAGTGCGCATCACCCGTATCCAAGAGGCCGAGGTGCCGATCTGGCTGGTTATCCCCAGAATCCATGGCCAGCTCAAAAAGCAGCGCCTGACCGGCACAGGCACCCGGGTGATCTTTGTGCCCCCAGGTGCAGTGGCCGCAGCGACCTGGGTGGAGGCTATGGCCTGTGCCACCAAGGGCGAAATGCCTCGCAAGCTGGCCGATGTCTATCCCGACTACTGCGGGATGACCGCATGAGTGATGACTTCGCGCCGTCTGAGGAGTACACCTTGCTGTGCGACGTGCCCGATTGCGAGGCCAGCGTCGCCATGGTGTCGGGAGTGGATCGCTCTGAGCACCGCTGGGGGCGTATCTCGGTGTACACGAACGGCCTGACCTTCCCCGACGACTATGACCTGTGTCCTACGCACTTCAGTGCCATCAAAGATGTGCTGCACTGATGTCCTCGTTGTACTTCGAGCTGTTCGCCTCCAACGCCAAGATGGCGGTGGTGAGCATTCGCAAGATGACAACGATTGTCGGCAATAGCACGACCTGGGCCTACGAGATCATGCAGACTAAGCCCAAGGCTGCCCCCACGCGGGGCACCATTGAGGACTCTGGGGACGATCAGCTGCTGCTCGTCAGCAAGGTCCTCAATGATTACTTCTCCTCACGGAAGGCGACGCATCATGACCACAGCAACGGAATCTGAGTCGGTGCACAGCGCCGAGGCAGAGGCGTTCTACACCATCTGGGCCTCTGCCGGGGGCACCTACGAGACCGGCTTTCTGCCCTGGAGTGACCTCTCACCCGTAGACCAGAAGCGCTGGTTGTTCTTCTACAAGTCGGGCACTGTGCACACCGACTTGCATGGCGGCATCGCCCCGCACAAGTTCATCCACCCTGATGCCGAGAAGTACGGCACCTTCGACGGCGATGTGCACGACGCCATCTATCTGGTGGCCGAGGCTGGAGTAGCCACCGATAAGTTTGAGCTGGACTACGAGGCCTGGAAGACCAAGAGACTCGCGGATGCCAAGCCCAAGTGGTGGCAGGTCTGGCGCAAGCCCACCGTTCTCGAAGACTGGGAAGTTGACATCGTCGCTTACTGGGACTGGGTCTATGAGGGCGAGATCGCCCGCGAGGAGAAGCGCCGGGAAAAGGAGGTGCAGGCCATGCAGGCGAAGCGGGCTCACCTCAGGGATGTGCCTGCCACCATCAACCCGCACAACCCGATGGAAGAAATTACCAGGCGTCCTTCGCCGGGAAACATGTAGTTCCCCCAAAAGACCTGTAGCGGTGTTATAGTTCTAGGCAAGATCACTACCCCCTAGAGCAAGGAACACCAATGGCACAACACCGACGCACCGCGCAATCCACCGTGGTGTATGACAAGGCCGAGCGCACGTTCGTCCGCGTCAAGGGCGATGGCGACTTCGAGGTCATCGCGAAGAAGGCGTCATGAGCGACGTGAATAACTTAGCCACCTTCGAGGTCAGCGACCCTGCGGTCTGGCAGAAGTGGAAAGACAACAACTCTGATGGCTACGGCCTGGGCGTGCTGAGTTTCGCCGCCCGTTGGGCCAACCTCATGGAGGCCAAGATGGCTGAGGGTCATGCTCTGGCTGATATCGCCCAGCAGTGTGAGCGCGAAGCTGACACCGAGGGCATCACTGGCTTCATGTACGGCGCAGCGGTGTCCACCCTAGCGAGCTGCTGGGCACATGGTGAGGAGCTGCGCCGCTGGCACAACCTCGACACCCAGCTCGGTAATGAGGGTGAGAAGGCCAACGAGGATGGCGGGGTGCTCAATCCGGCAATCATTAACATGCGGGTGGGCGAATGACCACCCTGACTCGCAAGCAGCGCGTGGTGCGCTCCCTGGCCAAGGCCGGAGCGTGGATCGGTGTGGGCGTGGTGGCCGGAGAGTGGCTACAGCACCCGCACATGTTTGATTGGCTGTGGAGTCTGTTCTGATGCTCAACCGCGACGAGCTGAAGCGCCAGCTCGCTGACCTCAGCTCTGACGAAATGGCCCAGCTCGTGGTCGAGGCCCAGCAGGAGCGCGAGCGCCAGCTGGCTCACAAAGCGGCCTCTCGCAGCAATGACCTCCTTGGCACCCTGCGTTACTACGAAGGCGAGTGTGGTCACGATGTGATCTGGGCACGCATTGCCGGGTGGCGATGGGACCCTTTCCCTCGTGAGACCCATGGTCTGTCGGTGGCTGACAGCGAGCTGAATTGGCGAGACCTGGTGGTGGTGGGCCAGATGCCCCCGAGCTGGATAGCTGAGCAAGAGGATTACCAGCGTGACTACGAGGCCGACGAGGCGTGAGCGAGTCCATCACCTGTCCAGAATGTGGCTGGACCAGCTACAACCCCAACGATATTCGCGAGGGTTACTGCGGCAATTGCCATGCCTGGACTACTCCGCGTAACGCGCTATAGTTTCGCTATAGGTTCAACAGGAGCCTATAAGAAAACCAGGAGAGGTTATGTTCTGTTATCGAACGCCGTCACCCGATGAGGCCATGCTCATCACCCAGCGGCGAAGCAAGACCCAAACCCCCAAGATCGTGGTGGGGCATGGTTCGTGGTACTTCCCGCTGTTTTCCAAGGTGCGGATGTTGTCACTGTCCCAGCAGCGGGTGGACCTCAAGGAGGACTGCCGCACGTCGGACTTCATCACCCTCAACATCGAGGCCGTGGTGGCGTTCAAGGTGGCCAAGGACCCGGGCGGCATCGCCCTGGCAGCCGAGCGCTACATCAGCCAGCAGAAGCGCCAGGAGCTGTTCAACTTGGCCCAAGAGGTCTTCACCGGCCATCTGCGCGGCATCATCGCCAAGATGTCAGCCAAGGACGTGGCCACCGACCGCGAGAAGCTGCAGCAAGAGGTACTCGAAGGCTGCAAGATCGAGGTCTCGGGTTGGGGCCTGACCGTGGAAACCCTGCAGATCAAGTCCATCAGCGACAACGGCAGCGGCTACTACGATGCGCTGGCTGCCCCTGAGCGTGCTGCGGTGCAGCGAGACGCTGAGATCGCTGCGGCCAATGCGAGCCAGGTGTCGGCACAGGCCGTCCAGGAGGCCGAGCGC
>Ga0134128_10000652_pt1 | contig 47379 bp, 44 predicted proteins | sample KB31754_FD_96462 | JGI IMG/M metagenome (GOLD analysis project Ga0134128, IMG submission 96462) | Terrestrial soil microbial communities with excess Nitrogen fertilizer from Kellogg Biological Station, Michigan, USA - KB3-175-4 | ecosystem: Environmental > Terrestrial > Soil > Unclassified ...
GAGGCCGCCAATGGACGCGGCGGCGCCGGCTCCGGGGTTGTCTTCACCCCCGACGGCTATGTCCTCACCAACAGCCATGTGGTGGCCGCCGCGAAGCGGCTGCAGGCGACTTTCGCCGATGGCCGGACGATGGAGGCGGAGCTGGTGGGCGACGATCCCGATACCGATCTGGCGGTGCTGAGGCTCGCCGGCGAGGCACCCACCTTTGCCCGGCTCGGCGATGCGCGCAAGCTGCGCGTCGGGCAGCTTGTCATCGCCATCGGCAACCCCTACGGCTTTCAGGCAACGGTGACGGCGGGCGTGGTGAGTGCGCTCGGCCGTAGCCTGCGCGCGCAGTCGGGCCGGCTCATCGACAGCGTGATCCAGACCGATGCCGCGCTCAACCCAGGGAATTCCGGCGGGCCGCTCGTCACCGCCGCAGGCGAGGTGGTCGGCATCAATACCGCGATCATCGCCATGGCGCAGGGCATCTGCTTCTCGATTTCGGCCAACACCGTCGAGTTCGTTGCCTCCCGCCTCATCCGGCATGGCCGCGTCCGGCGCTCCTCGATCGGCCTCTCCGGACAGAACGTGATGCTGCCGCGCCGCGTCGTCCGCTTTCATGCTCTCGAGCGCGAAAGCGGTGTGCGGGTCGAGGCCACGCTCTCGGGGGGCGCCGCGCGCGCGGCAGGCGTGCTGCCGGGCGACATCATCGTGGCCTTCGACGGCGAGCCGGTTGGCACGGTGGACGAGCTGCACCGGATGCTGACCGAGGAGAAAGTAGGCAGGCCGGCGCAGGTCGCCCTGCTGCGCCGCGCTGAGAAGCTTCTCCGCGACGTGACGCCGCGCGAGCACCGGACGACGGCTTCCGGGTGATCTCGGGCCGCGGGCCGCGGCTCGCGAGCGATCTGAGCCTACCCGGCAAGGGCAGAATTGGCTACGATCGCCGGCGCCGCGCCCCTCGGCGGACGCGCCGCGCGATCGCGACCCTGACTCGAGGAGTATCACCGGCCACTGCCGGTCTCGCTAATGAGAGGCTTCACTCAGCTTGCCGCGGGGCCTGACACGCGCGATTCGGTGCCGCGCGACGGGCTCACCGCCCGGCAGGAGCAACTCCGCGACCAATTCGACCGGCTGGCGCCGGAGCGCAATCGCTGGATCGCGCTCAATCGCTACTTCTACGAGACTGACCGCACCTATATGCGGTTTCTGGTCCCACCGGACAAAGCGGTGCTGGAGATCGGCTGCGGCACGGGCGAGCTTCTGGCGGCGCTCCGACCGGCACGAGGCGTCGGCATCGATCTCAGCCCGGCGATGGTAGAGACCGCTCGCGGCGATCACCCGCACCTCGACTTCCATGTCGGCAATGCCGAGGCCCCGGCGCTGCTGAACGAGATCGAAGGCCCGTTCGATTTCATCATCCTGTCCGACACGATCGGTTATTTCGAGGATTGCCAGGCGCTGCTCGCCGCGCTGCTGCCGCTGACGGCGACGCATACCCGCATCATCATCGCCTATTACTCGCGCCTCTGGGTACCGCTGCTGCGGCTCGGCGAGCGTCTTGCGCAGAAGATGCCCCATTCGAGCGAGAATTGGCTCTCTACTGGCGACACTGTCAATCTGCTCACCCTGGCCGGATACGAGGTCGTCTCGCGCGAATGGCGCCAGCTCGTGCCGAAGCGGCTCGCCGGGCTCGGCATGCTGATCAATCGCTCGATCGCGCCGCTGCCGGGGCTGCGCCGACTGTGCCTGCGCAATTACATCGTCGGGCGGCCCCTTCCCACTCCCGACGCCAAGGCACGACCGCCGTCGACGACTATCGTCATCCCCTGCCGCAACGAGCGCGGCAACATCGCGGCGGCCGTCGAGCGGATGCCGCGCTTCTGTCCCGATCTCGAGATCATCTATGTCGAGGGCCATAGCCGCGACGGCACCTACGAGGAATGCCTCAGGGTGCAGGCGGCGCATCCCGACCTCGACATCAAGGTGTTCAGGCAGGACGGCAAGGGCAAGGGCGACGCCGTGCGCAAGGGCTTCGCCGAGGCGCGCGGGGATATTCTCATCATCCTCGACGCCGACCTCACCGTTCCGCCGGAGAGCCTGCCGAAATTCTATGAGGCGTTGGCGACGCGCAAGGCGGAGTTCTGCAGCGGAACCCGCCTGGTCTATCCGATGGAAGCGGGTGCAATGCGCTTCCTCAATCTGGTCGGCAACCGCTTCTTCGCCGCCGTCTTCTCCTTCCTGCTGAACCAGCGCTTCACCGACACGCTCTGCGGCACCAAGGCGCTGTGGCGCAAGGATTACGAGGAGCTGGCGAAGAACCGCGGCTATTTCGGCGAGTTCGACCCCTTCGGCGATTTCGATCTGATGTTCGGTGCCTCCAAGCTCAACCTCAAGATGATCGAAATTCCGGTGCGTTATTTCGACCGCACCTATGGCAGCACCCAGATCTCACGATTCAGCCACGGGTGGCTGCTGCTGCGGATGACCGCTTTTGCCTGGCGCAAGCTCAAGGCTTTCTGATGGCGCTCGACGAGCGCATCGCGACGCAGGCACAGCAGTGGCGCAGCAAGCCGGTGCTGCGAAAGATCTACGCCGATCTCTATCGGCGGATGGCGGCCGCCTGCGTGCCCGGCCGCACGCTCGAAGTCGGCGGCGGCTCCGGTGGCTTCAAGGAATTCGCCCCGGACTGCATCTCGAGCGATCTGCTGTTTGCACCGTGGCTCGACGTCGTCGCCGACGCGCAGAGCCTGCCCTTCGCCCGGGCCAGCCTGGCGAACATCGTGCTGTTCGATGTGCTGCATCATCTGCCGTTCCCGCGTCGTTTCCTCGCCGAGGCAGCGCGCGTCCTGCGCCCGGGTGGACGGATTGTCTTCGTCGAACCGGCGATCACCCCGCTGAGCTGGCCCTTCTATCGCTTTCTGCACCACGAGCCGGTTCGCCTCGGCGTCGATCCCCTTTCCGCCGATGAGCCATTATCCAGCCCCGATGCCTTCGACTCCAACCAGGCGGTGCCGACGCTCCTCACCGGGCGCTGTCGCGCGGCGCTCGCGCAGCTCTTCCCCGAGCTCGAGCTCAGCAGCGTCCGTCAAGTGAGCCTCCTCGCCTATCCGCTTTCGGGCGGCTTCAAGCCCTGGAGCCTGCTGCCGCACGCCGCCGTCGACGGGCTCCTCGCGTTCGAGCGACGGGTCGAGCCGTTGCTTGGCGCGTTCATGGGCTTTCGGCTGCTGGCCGTGATCGAGAAGAAGGCAGCCGCGGCATGAGCACGCATCCATTCGAGAGAAGGAGGCGGCGCTGATGGAAGCTGCGCAACTCTTCCCCATTGCCGCGTCGCGCCGCGCCTGGACGGCGCGCATCGTGCTCGCCTTGGCGATCGCGCTGGCCGGCCTCGCGCTCTACGGCCATCTGCGCAAGCCGATGCCGGTCTATTACGGCGACCAGCCGCGCTATCTGAGCATCGGTTCCGACCTCCTGAACTACGGCCGGTTCACCAACGGTGCGCCGGCGGGCGGACCGCCGGCGGAACGGCCGCCGGGCATGTTCAACGTGCCGCTCTATCCCGCGTTGATCGCGATCTTGGCCCACTTCGATTCGCGCCTTGCGGCAACTGCGGGCTGTCTCTCGGAGCACCAGTCACCGGCCTGCCCAAACGAGCTCGGCATTCTCGTGCCGGTGCAGATCGGCATAGCGGTCGCCACCTTGCTGTTGCTGTGGTGTTCGGCGCTGGCGGTGACCGGCTCCGAGCCCGTGGCCTGGACCGCGCTGGTGCTGGCCGCGCTTGGCTGCGGCGAATACGGCGATTTCGTTCATCTCGGGATCACCGAGATGCTCAACTGCTTCCTCTTCGCTGCATTCTCGCTGAGCTTCTATCTCGCCCTGCGCACGCAGAGCCGGGCCACCGCGGTGGGCGCCGGTGTGTTGATCGGCCTCTGCGGCCTGACGCGCCCGGCCTATGCCTATCTCGCCTACACCCTGGTCGCGCTCACCGCGCTGGGCGCGCTCGGCTTGTGGTGGCAAGGCGGGCGACGGGTACTTCGCCCGCTGGTCGGGCTCGGGGCGGCGCTGTCACTGGGCGCCTGCCTCACGCTCGGTCCCTGGCTGCTGCGCAATGAGCTGGAACTCGGCCGCTTCACCATCAGCAACGGCTATGGCGGCATGATCCTGGCGCAGCGCGTCGCCTATGATGCGATGACCGCGCGCGAATTCATCGCCTCCTGGATCTACTTCCTGCCGGATTTCGGCCATTCCTGGGCCAGGGCGATCTTCGCGCCCGACTGGTATGTCCGGCTCGGCTGGGGCGAGCCGGGCACCTACTACGCGCTGGGCGACCAGGTGCTCGGCCCCGCCACCCTTGCCGCCGCCGGCAGCGCCGATGCGCAGGTCGGCTACATCATCCGCACCATGGTGCTGCCGCATCCGTTCAAATTCGCGCTGGTCACCCTGCCGCTGATCTGGCGCGGCCTGTGGTTCGGCAAGTATTTCAGCGTCGTCTGCTTCCCGCTCCTGATCGCCAGCCTGTCGGGCGAGCTGCGGCGGCGCCGCTTCGACCTGCTGCTGCTGACGCTGCCCGGCCTCTTCATGCTGGTCTTCCAGGCGCTCGTCTCGGTCAACACCGCCCGCTATAACGTCACTCTTATCCCATCCTTCGCCATCGGTGCGGCGCTCGCTTTCGTCGCCCTCTTCGAGCGTATCCGCCGCCGCGGCGCGCCGGTTGGCCGCGTCATTTCCGGGCCGGAGAGCCCCCCTTCGTTTCCCGGGCGGGGATCCCATTTATAGCCGCAGGCCGCTCCGGCGCGGGGAGTCGCTTTTCCGCAGTCGGACCCTATAATCGTCGCTACCTTTCGCGGTGACGGCGCCGTCGTCTCCGGCTCAGGGATGCTCATCCGAATCGCCATGCAGTACATCAAGGTCCGCGGCGCGCGCGAGCACAATCTCAAGAACATCGATGTCGAGATGCCGCGCGACAGCCTGGTGGTGATCACTGGCCTGTCCGGCTCCGGCAAATCCTCGCTCGCCTTCGACACGATCTACGCCGAAGGACAGCGGCGCTATGTCGAAAGCCTGTCCGCCTATGCGCGCCAGTTCCTCGAGCTGATGCAGAAGCCGGACGTCGATTCCATCGACGGACTGTCGCCGGCGATCTCGATCGAGCAGAAGACGACCTCGAAGAATCCGCGCTCGACCGTGGGCACCGTCACCGAGATCTACGACTATATGCGCCTCCTTTTCGCGCGCATCGGCATCCCCTATTCGCCGGCGACCGGTCTGCCGATCGAGAGTCAGACCGTTTCGCAAATGGTTGATCGCATCATGGTGATGAAGGAGGGAACGCGGCTCCTGCTGCTGGCACCGATCGTCCGCGGCCGCAAGGGCGAGTACCGCAAGGAGTTAGCGGATCTCCAGAAGCGTGGCTTCCAGCGCGTGAAGATCGACGGCAAGACGCTGGAGATCGACGCGGTGCCGGCGCTCAATAAGAAGCTGAAGCACGACATCTCCGTCGTGGTCGACCGCATCGTGGTGCGCGAGGGTCTCGGCAATCGCCTTGCCGATTCGCTCGAGACCGCGCTCGAGCTCGCCGACGGCATCGCCATCGCCGAGGATGCGGATAGCGGCGAGGAGACGCTGTTCTCGGCGAAGTTTGCCTGTCCGGTCTCCGGCTTCACCATTCCGGAGATCGAGCCGCGGCTCTTCTCGTTCAACAACCCTTTCGGCGCCTGCCCCACCTGCGACGGGCTCGGCACCAAGCTCTTCTTCGATCCCGACCTGGTGGTGCCGGACGAGCGGCTGAGCCTGCGCGAGGGCGCCGTCGCACCCTGGGCCAATTCGAGTTCGCAATACTACGCGCAGACGCTCGACAGCCTGGCACGGCATTACCGCGCGAGCACCAACACGCCCTGGAAGGACCTGCTCGAGAAGGTACAGAACGCCATCCTCTTCGGCTCCGGCGAGACCGAGATCGCCATGAAGTACGATGACGGGCTGCGCGCCTATACGACCACGCGGGCTTTCGAAGGCGTCATCCCGAACATGGAGCGGCGCTGGAAGGAGACCGATAGCGCCTGGCTGAAAGAGGAGCTGGGGCGCTACCAGAACACGACGGAATGCGAAGCCTGCCACGGCAAGCGCCTGAAGCCCGAGGCGCTGGCGGTCAAGATTCGCAAGCGCGATATTTCCGAGGTGACGGAGATGTCGATCTCGGCCGCGGCGGAGTGGTTCGGCACGCTCGAGCACGATCTCACGGCGAAGCAGCGCGATATTGCCCGGCCGATCCTGAAGGAGATCAACGAGCGGCTCGGCTTCCTGCGCAATGTCGGCCTCGAATACCTGACGCTGGCCCGCGCCGCCGGCACGCTCTCGGGCGGCGAGAGCCAGCGCATCCGCCTCGCCTCGCAGATCGGCTCGGGCCTCACCGGCGTGCTCTATGTGCTGGACGAGCCTTCGATCGGGCTCCATCAGCGCGACAACGATCGCCTGCTCGCGACCTTGAAGCGGCTGCGCGACCTCGGCAACACCGTCATCGTCGTGGAGCATGACGAGGACGCGATCCGCCACGCGGACTACCTCATCGACATGGGTCCGGCGGCCGGCATCCATGGCGGCCATGTCGTGGCGGCGGGAACCCCCGCGACGGTGATGGAGAGCCGCGACAGCCTCACCGCCCAATACCTCACCGGCCGCAAGCGCATCGAGCTCCCCGAAGCGCGGCGCCACGGCCATCTCGGCCAGAAGCTGCGCGTCATCGGCGCTCGCGCCAACAATCTGCAGAGCATCACGGCGGAGGTGCCGCTCGGCACCTTCACCTGCGTCACCGGCGTTTCCGGCGGTGGCAAGTCGACGCTGGTCATCGACACGCTCTACAAGGCGCTGGCCCGCCGGCTGATGGGAACCCGCGAGCATGCCGGTGCGCATGACCGCATCGAAGGCGCCGAGCATCTCGACAAGATCGTCGATATCGACCAGTCGCCGATCGGCCGCACGCCGCGCTCCAACCCGGCGACCTATACCGGTGCCTTCACCCCGATCCGCGACTGGTTCGCCGGTCTCCCCGAAGCCAAGGCGCGCGGCTACGGCCCCGGCCGTTTCTCCTTCAACGTCAAAGGCGGCCGCTGCGAAGCCTGCCAGGGCGACGGCGTCATCAAGATCGAGATGCACTTCCTGCCCGACGTCTATGTCCAATGCGACGTCTGCAAGGGTAAGCGCTACAACCGCGAGACGCTCGAAATCACTTTCAAGGACAAGAGCATCGCCGACGTCCTCGACATGACCGTGGAGGAAGGGGCCGAGTTCTTCCGTGCGGTGCCGGCGATCCGCGACAAGATGACGACGCTGCAGCGCGTCGGCCTCGGCTACATCCATATCGGCCAACCGGCGACGACGCTTTCGGGCGGCGAAGCGCAGCGCGTCAAGCTGGCGAAAGAGCTGTCGCGCCGCGCCACCGGCCGCACGCTCTACATCCTCGACGAGCCGACGACCGGGCTTCATTTCGAGGACGTGCGCAAGCTGCTCGACGTGCTGCACGCGTTGGTCGATCAGGGCAATACCGTGCTGGTGATCGAGCACAATCTCGAAGTCATCAAGACGGCCGACTGGATCATCGATCTCGGTCCTGAAGGCGGTGCCGGCGGCGGCCGCATCGTCGCCTCCGGCACGCCGGAGCAGATCGCCGCCACGCGCGAGAGCCATACCGGCCACTATCTGAAGAACTATCTGTCGCGCAGCGTCGAGGCGGCAAAGCGCACCAAGAAGCGCGCCTGAAATTCGCGCGGGGGGCCTGTTCAGCGACGCTGATAGAGCGAGATCGCGATCAGCATGTCGACCCTTTGTCCATCGCGCGCCAGCGGCAGCAGCAAGCGCTCGATCGAGCGATATTCCTTGGGCAGCATGATCAGCGTATGGCCGCGGCGGTAGGCGGGCTTGCCCTCCTCTACGACCGCGATGTACTGGACATAAGCGGGCGAGCCCGCGAAATTCACATGCACTTCGTCGAGCCAGGCCCCGGTGTAGTCGCGGCCAAAGACATGCGCATGCTCGGTGCCGAGCAGCCGGTAGCGGAACCGCAGCGGGTCGCGATGGACATCGGCGAGCCAGACAAAGGGCAGCAGGTCTGGGATTGCCGCGGGATCAATATGCTGGCGCCCCGGCAGCACGTCCTCACGGGGATGGATCGCCTGCCAGTGCAGGTAGAGCCGTCGCAGCCGCGGATCGGCTGAAGGCGGCGGCGCGGTGGCGAATTCCTCGCCGCTCGGCGCCGGCCCTCCACTCATCGGGCGGTCCCTTGGCTGGCAGGGGACGGCCTGACATTCGGGAGAGACGGACGGATGATAGTTGCCACGTTCAAACGCCGACCAACTACTCGCACACTGAAGCATAGCGGCGAATGCGGCTGCCGGAAATGCTTTTCCGGCTGTGACGGGCGGCGGCGCCGAACGCCCGGGCCCGACCGCTTTTTGCGCCAATGAGCCTCGCCTATAGTCCGGGCTCATGAGCCTGAAGGAGCCCGTGCATGTCGTCGGCGGCGGCCTCGCCGGCAGCGAAGCCGCCTGGCAACTGGCGCGCGCCGGCATCCCCTCGGTGCTGCATGAAATGCGCCCGCTGCGCGCCACGCCGGCGCATGTGACTGCGGGTCTGGCGGAGCTGGTCTGCTCCAACTCCTTCCGGTCGGATGACGCCGAGAACAATGCGGTGGGATTGCTGCACGAGGAGATGCGCCGCTGCGGCTCGCTGATCCTGCGCGCCGCCGATCAGAGCCGCGTTCCTGCGGGGGGCGCGCTCGCCGTCGACCGGCACGGCTTCTCGGCTGCCGTCGAGGCGGCGCTCATCGGTGAGCCGCTCATCGAGCTGCGGCGCGAGGAGATCGCCGGCCTGCCGCCGGCCGCGTGGGACAGCGTCATCATCGCGACCGGCCCCCTCACCTCGCCGTCGCTCGCTGAGGCGGTTCGCATGCTCACCGGCGAGGATTCGCTCGCCTTCTTCGATGCCATCGCGCCGATCGTCGATCGCGACAGCGTCGACATGGAGCAGGCCTGGATGCAGTCGCGCTACGGCAAGGGCGATGGCAGCGACTACATCAATTGTCCGCTCGACCGGCCGCAATACGAGGCGTTCATCAGGGCGCTGCTCGCCGGCGACAAGACCGAGTTCCACGATTGGGAAAAGGACACGCCCTATTTCGAGGCTTGCCTGCCCATCGAGGTGATGGCTGCGCGCGGCCTCGACACGTTGCGCTGGGGGCCGATGAAACCGGTGGGGCTGCGCGATCCCCGCCGCCCGACCGGGGCTTATGCGGTCGTGCAGCTCCGCCAGGACAACGCGCTCGGCACGCTCTACAACATGGTCGGGTTCCAGACGAAGCTGAAGCATGCCGAGCAGAAGCGGATCTTCCGCCTCATCCCCGGGCTCGAGCAGGCTGAGTTCGCGCGCTTCGGCGGACTCCATCGCAACACTTTCCTCAACAGCCCACGTCTTCTCGATCGAGCGCTGCGCCTCCAGGCGATGCCGCGGCTGCGCTTTGCCGGCCAGGTTACCGGCGTCGAGGGCTATGTCGAGAGCGCGGCCATCGGCCTTCTTGCCGGCCGTTTCGCCGCCGCCGAGCGCCGAGGCGAGGCGGTGGTCCCGCCGCCGCCGAGCACTGCCCTCGGCGCCCTGCTCCAGCACATCACCGGCGGTGCCGATGCGAAGAGCTTCCAGCCGATGAACATCAATTTTGGCCTGTTCCCGCCGCTGCCCGAAGGCGCGGTGACGCGGGCCAACCGAGGTGAACGCAAACCCCTGCTGGCGCGCCGAGCGCTCAACGATCTCGATGGCTGGCTCGGCGCGAGGGCTGCGGCCGAGTGAGCCAGCCTAGCGCAGAGCGCGCAACGGCCGAATCTGCCGACCCTCGGCATCGAAATTCTCCGGAGCGAGCCAGCGCTCGAAGGTCTGCTTCAGCTCCGGCCACTCGCTGTCGATGATCGACAGCCAGGCCGTGTCGCGGCTGCGCTCCTTGTAGACCGTGGCCTGCCGGAAGATCCCTTCGAAGCGAAAGCCGAGCCGCTCCGCTGCGCCCCAGGACGGCGCGTTGAGGCTGTCGCATTTCCACTCGTAGCGCCGGTAGCCGAGCTCGTCGAAGGCCCGGCGCATCATCAGATACATGGCCTCGGTCGCCGCCGGCCGCCGCTGCAGCAGCGGCGAATAGTAGATGTGGCCGACCTCGATGCTGCCGGCCGGAGGGTCGATGCGCAGATAGCACGCAACTCCAGCTGCGCGTCCGCTCGCCGCGTCGATGATCGTAAAGAAGACCCGCGCCGGATCGGCCGCCGCATCCTCCAGCCAGCGCTGGAACGTCGCGAGATCGGCGAAGGGGCCGACCGACAGATAGGTCCATCCGCGCCCTTCCCGATCGAGCCGGCTCGCCGCGAAGAGATCGCCGGCATGCTGCGCCGGAGCAAGCGGTTCGAGCCGGCAGAAACGTCCGATCATCGGCGTCCTTGGCGGCAAGGGTCGCGGCGTCCAGCCGGGCAGCGGCGGACCGACCGGTTGATCCAATGCGTTCCGGTGCTCGCTCATCGTCTCCCTCGATCAAAAACGGCCGCACAGCGCCGCCCAGCCGAGCCGCCAGGCGCGCCAGGGATCCACGGTCCGCAGTTGCGGCGCGAAGGGATCGTATCCGCCACGCGCAAGCCGCGCCAGATCGGCGCGCGCCAGCACCGCCGGCAGCAGCGCCGGCAGCGCAGCGCGCGGCAGCTTTGCAGCAACCTCCCGGGCAGCGGCAAGATAGAAAGCCGCTCGCAGCGCCACGGCTTCCACCACTTGTGCAAGAGCGGGCGACGGCTTGAGCTCGAAGAGCCCGCGATCGATGTCGAGCCCGGCGGCCTCGCACAGGGCACGCGGAAGATAAAGCCGTTTTGCCCGCGCGTGAAAGGGCACGGCGCGCAGCAGCCCGGTCAGCGCATAAGCGATGCCGACGGCCCGCCCCGCCTCGCGCGCCGCCGATCCGGCCTCGCCAAGCGTCTCGAGCGCCAACAGCACGAGGGTTGCTGAGCTCGCCTCGGCATAGTCCTCAAGCGCGACGAGGCTTTCGGGCGCCTCGTTCTCGAGATCGCGCTCGCGCGCGGTGATGAGCGTCTCGAAATGGCCGCGGCTCAGTCCACGCTCGCGGATCGCCTCGGCCAGTGGCTCCAGCACCTCGTGCCGCCGCACCGGCGCGCCGGTATAGATCGCATCGAGACTGTCGCGCCACCATTGCAGACGGATGCGCCCGAGCATGGGCTCGCTCACCACCTCGCGCGTCTTGGCCACTTCGTAGTTGAGGGCGTAGAGCGCGAGCAGCGCCGAGCGCGCCGCGGCCGGCGCGAAAAGCGTGGTCAGGAACCGGTCGTGATCCTGCCGGCGCAGTGAGCGGGCCAGATCGGGCAGGCCCGCCGGAGCCGCGTTTTCGCTCATTCGCCGGATGCGCTCATTGGATTGCCGGTCCCTCACCTGCCGCCTATGATACCGCGCGGAGTGGGCGTGATCGACCGCGGGAACCCGGGGAGCATGCTCCCGTTCCTGTTCTGACGATCACCCCCTGCATCGCGCAAGGCAGCAGCAAGCTGCCGCATCGGTTTCAATCCTGACAGTGCGAGGAAAAGATGGCATTCGAACTCCCCCCGCTTCCCTATCCTTTGGACGCCCTCCAGCCGCACATGTCCTCGCGGACGCTGGAGTTTCACCATGGCAAACACCACAAGGCCTATGTGGACAATCTGAACCGCATGGTGAAGGACACGCCGCTCGAGAAGCAGTCGCTCGAAGAGGTGATCAAGGCGACGGCGAAGGATGAATCGAAAGGCGGCATCTTCAACAACGCCGCGCAGGTATGGAACCACACCTTCTTCTGGAACTGCATGAAGCCGCGCGGCGGCGGCCAGCCGAGCGGCGATCTCGCCAAGCAGATCGACCAGGCCTTCGGCAGCCTCGACAAGTTCAAGGAGGAGTTCAAGCAGGCTGCCGCCACGCAATTCGGCAGCGGCTGGGCCTGGCTGGTCCGCCACGGCGGCAAACTCAAGGTGACCAAGACCCCGAACGCGATCAATCCGCTCTCGCAGGGCCAAACCGCCTTGCTGACCTGCGATGTCTGGGAGCATGCCTATTATCTCGACTTCCAGAACCGCCGGCCGGATTTCGTGCAGACCTTCCTCGATCATCTCGTCAACTGGGAGTTCGTCGCCAAGTCGCTGAGCGGCGCACGCTAAGCGGCAAGAACCACCGCCCGCGCCGCTGGGCGACCGGCCGGCGCGGGCGGGCGGCATGCCAGGGCATCAGCCGCGATCCGGTGCCGCGATCGCAGGGAGGGAATGCGGATGACCGCTTATCTCATCGGTGAAATCGACGTGACGAATTCTGCCGGCTACGACGAGTACCGGCGGCAGGTGCCGGCGACGGTCGCGAAATATGGCGGCCGCTTCATCGTCCGCGGCGGCGCCTCGGAAGCGCTCGAGGGTGATTGGGCACCCAAGCGGGTCGTGGTGCTGGAGTTCCCCACCATGGAAGCGCTGAAGCGCTGGTATCATTCCGCCGAGTACACGCCGCTGATCGCGCTACGCCAGGCGAATGCGGCCGGTAAGCTGATCGCGGTCGAGGGTGCCTGAGGGCCGCTCAGCGCGCCGGAAGCAGCGCCGCCGCGACGCGGCGGTCCTCGGCGAGCAGCACGTTGTAGGTGCGGCAGGCGGCGCCGGTGTCCATCGCATCGACGGTGATGCCGGCGCGGCGCAGTTCGGCGCGCAAGGCCGGCGGCACCGGCTGCATGCGGCGGCCGCAGCCGAGCAACAGGATCTGAATGTTGCCGCGCGCGACCACCGAACCCAGGCTTTCCGCCGTGATCTCGACGAACTCGCTCACCGACCAGAGCTGCGTCTCCTCGGGAAAGACCAGGATGGCGCCGGCATAGGCGGTGCCACTGACATGGAAGCCCGCCGCTCCGTAGCTATCGATGACCTGCCGATCGGCCGGGATGAGCGGCGTCACGTCCATCGCTAGGAGACTTTCTGCTTCTGCTTCGCTGCTTCCGCCGGCGTTTCTTCGGGGCCCTTCGCGCGGCTGGTGCGACGCGGCCGGATGTAATAGAGGATCGGTGCCGCGATGAAGAGCGAAGAATAGGTACCGATGACGACGCCCCACAGCATCGCGACGCTGAAACCGCGCAACACTTCACCGCCGAAGACGAGGAGCGACAGCACCGCCAGAGCCGTGGTGCTCACCGTCAGGATGGTGCGCGACAGGGTCTCGTTCAGGCTCTTGTTGATCAGTGTACGGAAATCCATCGTCTTGTATTTCCGCGTCGTCTCACGCACGCGGTCGTAGATGACCACCGTGTCGTTCACGGAATAGCCGGCGATGGTGAGGATGGCGGCAAGCGTCGTCAGATTGAACTCGATCTGCAGTAGCGAGAATAGCCCGACCGTGGTGATGGTGTCGTGCAGGGTCGACAGCATGGCGCCGACGCCGAATTGCCATTCGAAGCGCAGCCACACATAGGCAGCGATGGCGAAGAGCGCGAGGATGGTGGCGACGATGCCGGCTCGAATGAGCTCGCCGCCGACCTCGGGGCCGACCACTTCGGTGCGGCGGTAGTCGACGCCGTTGCCGAGCGCCTGCTTCACCTTGGTCACCGCCGCCATCTGCGCCTGATCACCGCCGGGCTGACGCGCGACCCGGATCAACACCTCGTCCGGGCTACCAAAGCCCTGGAGCGAAACCGCACCCAAGCCGAGATCGTTCAGGGTCGAGCGCATCTCCGCCAGATGGGCGGGCCCTTGCGTCCGCGCCTCGATCAGCGTGCCGCCGGAAAAGTCGATGCCGAAATTCAGCCCTTGCGTCACGAACAGCACGATCGAGCCGATGGTGAGCAGCGCCGAAAACAGGAAGCCGAGCTTGTGCAGCCCCATGAAATCGATGTTGGGGATGCGCTTGATGACGATGAGGGGGCGCAGCATCAGATCGGGATCGCTTTCGGTTTCGTGCGCCTGAGCCAGGTGACCACCTGGAGGCGGGTCACCAGGATGGCAGAGAAGAGCGAGGTGACGACGCCGATGCTCAAGGTCACGGCAAAGCCCTTCACCGGCCCTGATCCCAGGAAGAACATCAGGAATCCCGCCACCAGGGTCGTCAGATGGCTGTCGAAGATGGTGCCGAAAGCGCGCTCGAAGCCGGCATGCAACGAAGAGATCACCGAGCGGCCGCCGCGCACTTCCTCGCGGATGCGCTCATAGATCAGCACGTTGGCGTCGACCGCCATGCCGAGCGTCAGGGCGATACCGGCGATACCCGGCAGGGTCAAGGTCGCGCCCAGTACGGTGAGGCTCGCCATCATCAGGCAGAGATTGAAGAACAGCGCGACATTGGCGAAGAGCCCGAAGAGCCCATAGAAGATCACCATGAAGACGATCACCAGGATCACGCCGACGATGCAGGCGAGCGCGCCGGCATGGATGGAGTCGGCGCCAAGGCCAGGCCCCACCGTGCGCTCTTCCAACGGCACCAGCGGCGCCGGCAGGGCGCCCGCGCGAAGCTGCAGCGCCAGGTCATTGGCCGATTGGCTGGTGAAGCTGCCGGTGATGATGCCTTGGCCGCCGAGGATCGGTTCGCGGATCACCGGCGCCGAGATCACCGCATTGTCGAGGACGATGGCGAAGCGCTTGCCGACATTGGCCTTCGTGGCATCGCCGAAGCGCCTCGCGCCGACCGTATCGAATTTGAAATCGACCGCCGGAGCGCCGTACTGGTCGAAGGTCGCCTGGGCGTCCGTCAGCGTCTCGCCGCTCACCAGGATCCGCTTCTGCACCACGATCGTGGCTCCCGGCGGGCTATGGCCGTCCTTCAGCGGCAGCGCGATGCTGCCCGGCGGCACATGGCCCGGAGCCGCCGACGCGTTCTCGTCCACCAGCTGGAAGGTCATCTTCGCGGTCTTGCCGAGAATGCGCTTGACGAAGTCAGGGTTCTCTATGCCCGGCAGCTCCAGCACGATGCGGTCCGCTCCCTCGCGCTGGATCGATGGCTCCTTCGTGCCGGTCTCGTCGATGCGCCGGCGGACGATCTCGATCGACTGATCGACGATCTGCTGGTCAATGCGCGTCAGCGCCACTTCGCTGAACTTGAGCGTGACCGTGCCGTCGGCGCCGGAGGTGATGGCGAGATCGGGGTCGACCTTGCGGACGAGGCCGCGGACCTCCTCCATCCGTTCGGGCTGGCGCAGCGTGAAGTGGATGAGGTCGTGATCGACGCCGAGATCGACGTAACCGATCTTCGCCGTACGAAACTCGTTGCGCAGCCCATCCAGCACGTTGTCCAGGCGCTCGTTCAGCACCGAGCGCATATCGACCTGATAGAGCAGGTAGGAGCCGCCGCGCAGGTCGAGGCCCAGATTGACCTGATGCTTCGGCAGAAAATTCGGCCAGCGGTCGACGGTCTGGGCCGAGAACAGGTTAGGCACGCTCAGCACGACGCCGGCAAGGCAGATGCCCAAGATCAGCGCCACCAGCCATTTCGGGAAATAAAGCATCGTCCTGCCGCAGCCGCCCCGCGCTCAGCCGCCGGCCGTGCGGCGGCCGTCATCGCCCTTGTCGGAGTTCTGGGCGGCCTTTTCGGATTTTTCGTCCTTCTTGTCGCCTTTAGCCGCCACCGGCTCGGTCTTGGCCAGCACGCTGGTGATGGTGCTGCGCGCAATCCGCACCCGCACATTGTCCGCGATCTCGACCAGCACCTCCTCGTCGTTCACCACCTTGGCGATGGTGCCGATGATGCCGCCGCCGGTGACCACCCGGTCGCCGCGCCGAAGCGCCGCCAGCATCTCGCGCAGCTGCTTCGCCTTCTGCTGCTGCGGGCGCATGAGCAGGAAGTACATGACGACGATGATCAGGACGATGGGAAGGAAGTTCAGCAGCGCATCGCTGTTACCTCCGAATCCCTGCGCATAGGCGGGGGAAATGAACATCGGCGTCTCCTCGGTCGAGCCGGCGGAGTCCTACTCAATGTGGGGAGAAAGAGCAACCCGCACTGCCTCGATCCGGATGCCGCGGCGGGCCCTTTCTTGGCGCGAAGAGCCCGCATCGCTTGGAGAATTCGCCGCAATGTTGACGCCTTCCGAGCCGACGCCTAGGGTCGCGCCTCACCCTTCCCCCCACCCCTCACGACCCCGGCGAGATGACCGACCAGACCAAGCTCGAACTTTTTCTGCAGCGGATTGCCGACGCCCTCGACCGTTTGGCGCCGCCGGGGCCGGCGCGGGCCGATCTGGCGGGCGCCGATGCCTTCGTCTGGCACGCCGATCGCGAGTGGCTCGAGCCGGTCCCGACGGTCAACCGGGTCGATCTCGACCTGCTGCAGGGCATCGAGCGCGTGCGCGACATTCTGCTCGACAACACGCGTCGCTTCGCGCAGGGCCTGCCCGCCAACAACGTGCTGCTCTGGGGCGCGCGGGGCATGGGGAAGAGTTCGCTGGTCAAGGCGATCCACGCCACGCTCAATGGCGAGAAGGCGGGATCGCTGGTGCTGGTGGAGATCCACCGCGAGGACATCCCGACCCTGCCGCGGCTGCTGGCGCTGCTGCGCACCACCAGCCGGCGCTGCGTGCTCTTCTGCGACGATCTCTCCTTCGACCAGCAGGACGCCAGCTACAAGTCCCTGAAGGCCGTGCTCGAAGGCGGCATCGAAGGACGGCCGGCCAATGTCGTCCTTTACGCCACCTCCAACCGCCGGCACCTGCTGTCGCGCGACATGATCGAGAACGAGCGCTCGACCGCCATCAATCCCGGCGAAGCCGTCGAGGAAAAAGTCTCGCTTTCCGACCGTTTCGGGCTGTGGCTCGGTTTTCACGCCTGCGACCAGGAGACCTATCAGGCGATGGTCCGCGGCTATGCCCAGCGTTTCGGGCTGGCGATCTCGCCCGAGCAGCTGCGTGCCGAGGCGAGCGAATGGGCAATCACCCGCGGTGCTCGCTCGGGACGGGTCGCCTGGCAGTACATCCAGGATCTCGCCGGACGCCTCGGCAAGAAGATCGGACCGGGCTGAGCCGCCCCTTCAGGGCGTCCGCGAGGCGGTGGCGTCCTCCGGCGGCAGGTAATCGCCGGGATCGAGCGCGCGCGTACCATGACGGATCTCGAAATGGAGCTGCGGCTGGTTGACGGCGCCGGTCGCGCCGACACGTGCGATCGGCTGCCCGCGCCGCACATGCTCGCCGCGCTTCACCAGCAACACGGCATTGTGGGCATAGGCGGTGAGCCAGCCATTGGCGTGCTTGATCAGCACCAGATTGCCGTAGCCGCGCAGCTCGTTGCCCGCATAGGCGACCGTGCCGGAGTCGGCGGCGAGCACCGGCGTCCCCGCCGCTGCCGCGATGTTGATGCCGTCATTATGCGTGCCGCCCTCGCCATTGCCGTAATGCCCGATGATCCGGCCGTGCACCGGCCAGATGAAGGTGCGGGCTCCGCCCGGCGTCGGCGTCGGCACGGGCGGCGGCAAAGCTGCAAGCTTTTCCGCAGGTGCCGGCGGCGCCGCTGCCGGTGGCGGGGGTGGCGGCGGTGCTTGTGACGGCGTCTCGCTTCTGGCGAGGCTGGGCGGTGGAGTGGCCGCCGGCGGGCGGAACGGGCTCTCCCGCGGCGGCGACGCGCTCGCTACCGCCGCGGGCGCAGGCGCGGCCGGCGCCCCATAGGTCGGCGCAGGCGCGGCTGGCGCCGCATAGGCCGGCGCGGGCGCGGTTGCCTGGATCACCGGCGCGGCGCCGGCCGTCTCGACCGGCGCCGGCAGCGCCAGTTCCTCGCCTACCCAGACACGGTAAGGCGGCCCAAGCCCATTGGTCCGCGCAAGTGTGCTGGTATCGACGCCGAATTTCCGCGAGATGCCGTAGAGCGTTTCGCCGGGCTGGACGATGTGCTTGCGCACTTGTGGCAGGGTGAGCCTGCGCCCCGCATTCATCCGGTAGGGCGGCTCGAGTTGGTTCGTTTCGATCAGCGAGCGCACCGGCACGTCATAGCGCCGCGCAATGCTGTAGAGCGTCTCACCCGATTGAACGATGACGGCTCCAGGACGCGCCACGGCCGGTGGTACTGGCGGCGGCTCCGCAGCCCGGAACGCCCCGGCGGAGGGTGAACGCTCGCCGGAAACGAGCGGCGCGGGCGGCGCGTTTCTGGCGCAGCCGCTGAGCGCCGCGACGGTCAGCACGGCGGCAAGCTGCAGGACCCTTCCGCGCAGCACGATCATCGCTGCAGTCTAGCCCGGATTTTCCGGACGGGTAGCCGCCGCCCGCCGATCTTGGCAGGACGCCAAGGCGAAGTGCGGCTGGCGTGGCGGCTCAGGGGCGCTTGCCGGGCGGCTTGGTGGCGCGCGGCAGCCCTTCGATCAGCGGCACGAAGCGTACCGGCCCCAGATCCTCAGTCACCACCCCGTCGGAGGTGCGGCGAATGCGCAGGAGCTGCTGGTCGCGGCGCTCCTCGCCGACCGGCGCCACCAGGATGCCACCCTCCGCCAGGCTGTCGATCAGCACCTGCGGCACGGCGGGCGCCGCGGCAGTAACGATGATGCGCTCGAAAGGCTGCTGCTCGGGCCAGCCCTTGCTGCCATCGCCGAATCGCGTCGTCACATTGTGCAGCTTGAGCTCGGCGAAGCGCCGCTCGGCTTCCTTGAGCAGGTCGCGGTGACGCTCGATGGTGAAGATGCGGCGGCAAAGCTTCGACAAAATGGCTCCCTGATAACCCGAGCCGGTGCCGATCTCGAGCACCTTGTGCCGCTCGCCGACCTCGAGCGCCTGCGACATCAGCGCCACCACCAGCGGCTGGCTGATGGTCTGTCCATGGCCGATCGGCAGCGCCACGTTCTCCCAGGCCTGCTCGCGGAATGCTTTGGGCACGAAGGCGTCGCGCGGCACGCGCTCGATCGCGCTCAGGACGCGCGCATCGGTGATGCCGAGCCCGCGCAGCTCCATCACCAGCCGCACGACCTTGGGCGAAGCCGGCTCGCTCACGAAAACACCTTGCGCAGCTCGGCCAGGGCCGGACCGTTGGTGAGGTCGAGATAGATCGGCGACAGCGACACCTTCCCTTCAATGACCGCGTGGAGATCGGTACCCGGCACGTCCGGCACCTCGTCGCGCAGCGGCCCGATCCAGTAATAGGGACGGCCGCGCGGATCGGCGCGTTCGACCACGCCGTCGCCGATCTTGCGGCGCCCCTGCCGGGTCGCGACGATGCCGCCGACCGCGTCGGCGCCCACCGCCGGGAAGTTGACGTTGATCAGCGTGTTGCGCGGCCAGGGCGCAGCCGTGAGGCGCCGGATCACCGCCGCGGCATGGGCCTCGGAGGTCTTCCACGGAATGGCGCGGCGGCTCTCGTAATGCTGGCTGAAGGCGATCGCCGGCAGCTCCAGCAGCGTCGCCTCCATCGCCGCGGCCACGGTGCCGGAATAGGTCACGTCCTCGCCGAGGTTGGCGCCGGCATTGATGCCCGACAACACCAGGTCGGGCCGCGCCTCGCGCATGATCGCGTTGACCGCCAGCAGCACGCAATCGGTCGGTGTGCCGTCGACTGCGAAGCGGCGGGCGCCGAGCTTGCGGATGCGCAGCGGCCGGCTCAGCGTCAGCGAATGGCTCGCACCGCTCTGCTCCTGCTCGGGCGCGACGACCCACACATTGCTACTGAGGCTGCGCGCTACCTTGGCGAGCAGCTTGAGCCCCGGCGCGTTGATGCCGTCATCATTGGTCACCAGAATGCGCGCGGCGGCGAGGTCGATGGGCCGGTCAAACACCGCCGATCGTCTCCACCCCGCCCATATAGGGCTTCAGCGCATCGGGCACGGCGACCGTGCCGTTGTCCTGCTGGTAGTTCTCCAGCACGGCGATGAGGGTGCGGCCGACGGCAAGCCCGGACCCGTTGAGCGTATGGACAAAGCGCGTGCCCTTGCCTTCTTTCGGGCGGAAGCGTGCGCGCATCCGCCGGGCCTGAAACTCGCCGCAATTCGAGCAGCTCGAGATCTCGCGATAGGTGTTCTGCCCCGGCAGCCAGACCTCGATGTCGTAGGTCTTGCGCGCGGAGAATCCCATATCGCCCGCGCAGAGCAGCATCATGCGATAGGCGAGCCCGAGACGCTTCAGCACCTCTTCCGCACAAGCCGTCATCCGCTCGTGCTCCTCCACCGAGCGGTCCGGATGCGCAATCGATACCAACTCGACCTTGGAGAATTGATGCTGGCGGATCATGCCGCGCGTGTCCTTGCCGGCGGCACCAGCCTCGGCGCGGAAGCACGGGGTCCAGGCGGTGACCCGCAGCGGCAAATCGGCCTCATCGATGATCTCGTCGGCGACGAGATTGGTGAGAGACACTTCCGCCGTCGGAATGAGCCAGAGGCCCTGCGTCGTCTGGAACATGTCTTCAGCCGATTTCGGCAACTGCCCGGTACCGAAGACCGTCTCGTCGCGCACCAGCAGCGGCGGGCTTACCTCGCGGTAGCCGAATTCGCGCGTGTGCAGGTCGAGCATGAACTGCGCGAGCGCTCGCTCGAGCCGCGCCAGAGCGCCGTAGAGCACGACGAAGCGCGCGCCGGAGAGCTTCCCGGCGCTATTGAAGTCCATGAGCCTCAACGCCTCGCCGAGGGCGACATGGTCCTTGGCTTCGAAGGAGAAGCGCGGCGGCGTTCCATGCTGCCGGACGAGGCGGTTGCCGGTTTCGTCGAGCCCGTCCGGCACATCCTCGGCCGGTAGGTTCGGCAGCGCCGCAAGGCTGCGCTCGAGATCGACCTTGAGCTCACCGGCGCGCGCCTCGAGCGCCGCTTGGCGCTCCTTGCTCTCGCCGACCCTGCGCAGGATGTCGCTCGCGTCGCGCTGCTGCGCCTTGGCGATGCCGATTTCCTTGGCGAGCCGGTTGCGCTCGGCCTGAAGCTGCTCGGCGCCGGTCTGCGCCTCGCGCCACTGGCGGTCGAGATCGAGCAGCGCCGGCGAGGCCGGCGGCACGCCGCGCCGCGCGAGGCCTCGGTCATAGGCCTCGGGATTGTCGCGAATCCATCTCAGGTCGAACATCGGCGCCGGCTGTTATAAAGGGATCGCTTGGCGTCGTCCATCGCCGGGCGAAGCCGAAGCGAAGCTATTCTCCCGGGGCCTTCCCGGTAAGCTCCGCCTCTTCCTCGGCTTCGCGCTGCGCGCGCTGCTTCTCCACCATGCGGCAGGCGAGGATCGACACCTCGTAGAGCACGAAGAGCGGCAGCATCAGCGACACCATGCTGAAGACGTCAGGCGGGGTCAGTAGGCCCGCCGCGGCCGTGATGGCGACGACCGCATAACGGCGCTTGGCGGCAAGGCCTGCCGCCGTCACCATGCCGACGCGCGCCATCAGCGTCAGCAGCACCGGCATCTGGAAGGTGCAGCCGAAGGCGAAGACGAGGCGCAGCACAAGCGTCAGGTACTCGCTCACCTTGGGCTGCAGCTCGACCGCAAGCTCGCCATTGCCGCCGGCTTCCTGGAAGCTGGCGAAGAAGCGGAAGGCCAGCGGGAAGATGACGTAGTAGGCGAGTGAGGCGCCGGCGATGAAGAGCACGGGCGTCGCGACGAGATAGGGCAAAAAGGCCTTGCGCTCGTTCTTGTAAAGCCCCGGCGCGACGAAGCGCCAGATCTGGAAGGCGATCGCCGGGAATGCGAGGAAGAACGACACCCAGAAGGCGACACGCAGATTGGTGAAGAACTTCTCGGTGAGATCGGTATAGATGAAGTGGCCGCCCGTCTGGGTCGCCAGGATGTCGGCCAGCGGCGCCGCCAGGAAGTCGTAGATCTCGCGGCTGAAATAGACGCAGGGCGCGAACACCACCAGCCATGCGGCGATCGAGTAGATGAGACGCGTACGCAGCTCGATCAGGTGATCGAGCAGCGGCATCTTGCCCTCTTCCAGCTCTTGCTCGTCGGCCATAATCCGTGCCGCTCAGTCGTGCGTGCCGGATTTCGGCGTAGCGGCCGGGGCGGTCGCAGCCTCGGCACCCGGCTCGCCGGCTTCCGGCGGCGTAACGCTTGCGGGAGCATCTGCGACAGTGCCGGGCAGCGCTGCGACACTCTCTGTCGGCTGTGCCTCGATCGCCGGTCCCGACGGCGGCTCGGAGCCAGCCGGTGCGGTATCGGCCGGCTCGGCGATCGCCTGCTTCAGCTCGCCGCCGGGATCGATCGTGTTCTCGAAGTGGCGATCGAGATCGACGGTCGTCGCCTGCTCGACCTCCTTGCGCACCTCCTCGAGTTCGGCCTCGCGGATCATCTGGTCGAGGTTGCCTTGGAAATCGCGCGCGATCGCGCGTGCCCGCCCGACCCAGATACCCAGAGTCCTGAGGACGCGCGGCAAATCCTTCGGTCCGATCACCAGCAGCGCAACCACGCCGATCAGCAGAATATGAGACCACGCCAGATCGAACATTGCCGCCGCTTTCCGCCGCTCCCATTGCCGCCCAAATCGCGCCGGATAATGGCAGATGGACCGGGGCGCCGCAATGCGGCGCGGTCGACTATCGACCCGATTACCGGATCCACAACTGCGCTATTGCATGCACGATCCCGAGCAGCATGAGCCAGAAGACGAGCCGCCCCAACCAATGAAGCATCCGCACCAACCAACGAAGCAGCCGCACCAACCAACGAAGCAGCCGCACCAACCTGCGTGGCAGCCGAAATTCCTCTGCATAGGCACGGTAGAGTTGATTCATTCGCTCGAGATCGAAGCGCGCAGCGAGCCACCGATGGTGTCGGTCGTATTCGCGCATCCGCTTTGAAATTTCGCGGCCGGCGGCGGGATCGTGATAGAAGCGGCGAGCCCTTCCCAGCAGGACCCGCGGCGCTATCGCCCTCGGCCCGCCGGCGTCGGCCGCCGCTGCCAGCGCCGCGTACCATTCCTCGGCGGCCAATCGCGCAAAGATTTTTCGCGCGACCTCGCTCTGCGGCTCTGCGGGAGGATCGAGTGCCGTCGTCCAGCCGAGATGCTTGATCAACGCGCAAAAGGCAGCACCGGGCAGTTCGATATCCTCAACCGCGACGCTCGACAGGCGCAGAACGAATGTCCGGTCGAGCTCTACCGGCAGGAATCCGCGCGCCATCGCGGTCTGAAATAATCGAACCGCTTCCACTGAATCTTCCTCGTCGAGCGCGCGCTCGAGCGCCGCAAGGATGGGCCGCCCTTCGGCCGCAACATGCGTGCCCATGTCGATCGGTGCCAAGGCGGAGCGCAGGCGCGGCGGCGGCGTTGGAGGCGGCGCCGGCCGCAGGCGTACATGGATACGGACGCGGGGCGGCGTCGGCGCGCTTGCGTCGTCTTGGCGGCTGAGAGCTTGTAGGGTTCTGGCTGCGTCGAGGAACAACGTCTCCTCAGCCCTGCTTGGCTCGGCAGCGCCCCGGGGCAGGGTATCCCCCTGCGTCGCGGCGAGCGCCGCCTCATAGGCGAACCGCAAGCGCTGAAAAGCCTCTGGGTCTTGATCGGGATCAAGATGCTTCAGGCATCGCGCATAGGCACGCCGGATGGCTTGGCGATCGCCCGTCGGTCCGATCCCGAGTACCTGCCAGATCTGCATTACAGAAAGAATTGGTCGTCGATACTGTCGAGCTTCCCGTCGAGCCGCTCACGTGCGGCGGCGATCTCGGCCTCGTCTTGCGTTTCTAGCGCGGTCACGAAACGGGCGAGCCACTCGTCGATCGCATGTCGGGTCGCACCGAGCCGTTCCTCGTAGAGCCGCTTTGCGCGGGCGATGACCGCCTGATTCTCCGCCTGGTCGCGAGGGTGAACTTTGAGCTTCCCGAGTTCGGCGAGGCGCGCCTTAATCTGCGCCGCCGTCAGCACGCCGGAATTGCCTTCGATCACCAGCGTGCAACGGTGGCGGTTGCTTTGCACGCGAGCCTCGACCTCGAGAAGGCCGCTCGTATCGTAGGTGAAGCGCACATCGACGCTTTCTTTTCCCGACGGCCCGCGCGGAATCGCGATAACGAAATCGCCCAGCCTGATGTTGTCCCGGACGAATCGGGACTCGCCTTGGTAGACGGTGATGCGCAATTCCGTCTGGTTGTCCTCGATCGGCCTGACGGTCCGCATCCGGCTCGTGGGAATCACCGTATTGCGCTCGATCACCGGCAAGAACACACCATCGGCGACATGGCCATTTTCATCGCGGTGCGCAACCTCGATGCCCAAGGTGAAGGGTGCCACATCCGTGAGCACCACTTCCTCCAGCGTGCGATCGCGCATGGCAAGGCCCGCGCGAACGGCGGCACCGCGCGCCACCACCTCGTCGGGATTGATGCTCTGCACAGGTAGCCGCTGGAAGAGCCGCGAGATGAGGCGTCGGAACATCGGCATACGCGAGGCGCCGCCAGCGAGGACAATCTGGGTCAGATCCTGCGGTGCGATCCGCGAATCCCGTAAGGCGCGCTCGATGGGTGCGCGCAGCCGCGCGAGGATCGGTTCCGCCAGACGCTCGAACTGCTCGCGGGTGCGGGTCCATTGCAGCATCGCATCGTCATGCGACACTTCGATCGATGCCGTGTCTGCCTCGCTCAGTCGACGCTTCATGATCTCGGCCTGGCGTCGCAAAGCGCCATGGAAGACCGGATTCGCCTCGAGCGACGGCAGCGTGCGACGGCCCCCAATCTCGGCGACGAACTCGCCAATCAGCGCATCGACGAAATCCTCACCGCCGAGCCAGCTGTCGCCCGCGCAGGCGCGTACCTCCATCACGCCTTCGAAACACTGCAGCACTGAGACATCGAAAGTGCCGCCGCCGAGATCGACAACAAGGATCGTGCTCTCCCCTTCCGTTGTCTCGAGACCGTAGGCGAGCGCCGCCGCCGTGGGCTCGGTAAGGAGTCGGTTCACCTTCAGCCCCGCAAGCTCGCCTGCCGCCCGCGTCGCCTTGCGCTGTGCGTCATTGAAATAGGCCGGCACCGTGATGACCGCCTCTTCGACGGCTTCGCCGAGGATCGCCTCTGCATCAGCCTTGAGCGAGCCCAGCACCAGCGCCGACAGCTCCTCGGGGCGGTATCCGCGGTCGCCAAGAAAGTGCAGGCGGTTGGTGCCCATGTACCGCTTGAAGAAGGCGGCGGTCATCGTCGGATGGCTCACCAGCCGCTCCCGCGCGGCGAGGCCGACAAGAACCTCGCCATCGTCGCCGAAGCCCACGGCCGACGGCGTCAGCAGATGGCCAAGTGAGTTCGGCACCAGCGTCACCGCGCCGTCGCGCCAAAATCCAATGAGGCTGTTCGTGGTCCCTAGATCTATGCCGACAAGCATGGCGACACCTCATCGCAGAGGCCGCAACCCGAGTCGCGCGATGAGGTAACCTATAGTTGATCCGGAACACAAAGGGAACAAAAAACTGCCGGCAGCCTTCCAACTACGGGAGCCGGCCTTACAATCCCCATTATCGGATTTCTACAATCGCCTGATTATGAAGCATTATACAGGCGGGACGACTACTCGGACGGATTCTCCTCGTCCAACAGCGGCTCATCTTCCTCTTCGTCCTCGTCGTCATCCGCATCCTCGTCCTGCGCGGTCATGGCGGCATTCGTCGCCTGCTCGCTAAGGACAAAGTCGGGACGCGGGCCGACCAGGCCGGCCGCCTTGAGCTCCTCCATCCCCGGCAGGTCGCGCCGGTCGGCGAGGCCGAAATGGCTGAGGAAGTGCTCGGTCGTGACCCAGGTCACCGGACGGCCCGGGGTCTCGCGCCGTCCCTTGGGCGTGATCCACCCCGCCTCCATCAGCACGTCGAGCGTGCCGCCGCTGACCACGACGCCGCGGATTTCCTCGATCTCGCCGCGCGTCACCGGCTGGTGATAGGCCACAATGGCGAGCGTCTCGATGGCGGCGCGCGAGAGCTTGCGCGTCACGGTCTGCTCGAGCTTGAGGCGGGGTCCCAGATCGGGCGCAGTGCGGAGCATCCAGCCGCCGGCGATGCGCACCAGATTGACGCCGCGCCCGCTGTACTGCTCGCCGAGCTCGGCGATGAGCGCGGCGACATCGCTCCCTTCGGGCAGCCGCGCGGCGATGCTCGCCTCTTCAAGCGGCGCCGCCGAGGCGAAGAGCAGCGCCTCGAGCAAGCGCAGCCGATCAGCATGGAGATGCGCCGCATCCGGCGCCGTCGCGCTATCGGCCGCGGTCTCCGTTTCGGATTCGGTTTCAGTTTCGGTGTCGGCGGCGGTCGTGTCGGTCATGGGGTTTCCGGCAGGCTGCGGATGTAGATCGGGCCGAAAGTGCCGTCCTGGCGGAGCTGGAGCTTGCCCGATCGCACCAGCTCCAAGGTCGCGGCGAAGGTCGCGGCCACCGCCGAGCGCTCGACGATGCCGCCGCGCAGGCCTGGCGGCAGGAAGCTCATCAGGCTGCGCCATTCCGGCACCCGGCCAAGAACCCGGCCGAGGCGCTGGAGCGCATCATCCATCGAATAGAGCTCCGGCGCCTCGATATGCAGCACCGACTGCTCTTTGCGCTGGCTCTGCTCGCCATAGGCGCGCAGCAGATCGTAAAGCGTCACCTCGTAGACCGGCTTCAGCACGCGCGGCAACCCCTCCGGCGCGCCGCGCCCGAAGACGTCGCGGCCGAGCTGCGGACGCGCCAGCAGCCGCGCGCCGGCTTGCTGCATCGCCTCGAGGCGCTGCAATTGATGGGTCAGCGCGGCGGCGAGATCGGCGCCGGTCGGCTCGTCCGCCGGCGCCGGCTCTGGCAGCAACAGGCGCGATTTCAGATAGGCGAGCCAGGCCGCCATCACCAGATAATCGGCGGCGATCTCGAGCCGCAGCCGCCGCGCCGCGCTGATATAGGCGAGATACTGGTCCGCCAGCTGCAAGATAGAGATCTTGGTCAGGTCGACCTTCTGCTCACGCGCCAGCGTCAGCAGCATGTCGATTGGCCCCTCATAGCCTTCGAGGTCGACGACGAGCTCGGCCGAGGCGGGCGGCTCGGGCTTGGCCAGCTCGAAAGGCTCAGCTTCGCTCATATGAACCCGCCATTGACGCCGGTGAGCCACGCGATGCCGCGCAACACGTATTCGGCGGGATAGCCGATGACATAAGCGAGCACATCGAGATTGAGATGCATATGCTGGCCGAGGCTCGGCAGGACGAAGAGAAGCGCGACGATGATCAGCAGTCCGTAGCGCTCGAGCCGCGCCAGCGGAAAGGCCAGCACATCGGGCAGCAGGCCGACTGCAACGCGGCCGCCATCGAGCGGCGGCAGCGGGATCATGTTGAACACCGCAAGCAGCACGTTGAACTGCATCGAGGTGACGAGATTGCCCGCCGCCCAGGCATATCCCACGGCCGGAACGAAGGGCAGCACGTAGGCAAGCAGCGCCGAGACGATGGCCAGGACGATGTTCGTCGCCGGCCCGGCAAGCGCGACCCAGACCATGTCGATGCGCGGGTGGCGCAGCCGGCCGAAATTCACCGGCACCGGCTTCGCATAGCCGAAGAGGAACCCAGTGGTGAAGAACAACACCAGGGGGATGAGAATGGTGCCAATGGGGTCGATGTGGCGCAGCGGATTGAAGGTGACACGCCCCATCCGCATGGCCGTGTCGTCGCCGAGCCGATAGGCGACGAAGCCATGCGCCGCTTCGTGGAAGGTGATGGCGAAGATCGCCGGCAGCGCGAGGATCGAGATCCGCTGCAGCGCCGTGGCGAAGTCGACCGGCATCACGCGGTGCCCGTGAGGGCCCGGAACCGCGCCTCGAGCGCTGGCCGGTCGATCGCCTGCGCCGCGACGCGGCGTGCCTCAGCCCGGTCGAGCCGTGCCCGCCCGGCCGCGTCGAGCGGCCGCACGGCGCCGGCGATCTCCGTCATCTCGGCCATGTCGCCATTGCAATGCAGCACGACATCGCAACCGGCTGCGAGCGCGTCCGCCGTTCGTGCGGCGAAACTGCCGCCCAGCGCGCGCATCGACAGGTCGTCGGTGAGAAGCATGCCGTCAAAGCCGATACTGGAACGAACCACCCCGTCGATCACCCGCCGCGACAAGGTAGCGGGACGTTCGGCGTCGAGCGCGGTGTAGACGATATGCGCGGTCATCGCCAGAGGCATCTCGGCGAGCGCGCGAAACGGCGCGAAATCGCTCGCCTGCAGCACGGCGCGCGGCGCATCCACCCTGGGAAGCGCCGCGTGCGAATCGACGGTGGCGCGACCGTGGCCGGGAATGTGCTTCAGCACCGGCAGCACGCCGCCCGCCAGCAGTCCTTCGCAGGCAGCTCGGGCCAGCGCCGCAACCTGCTCCGCGGAATGGCCATAGGCACGGTCACCGATCACCGGATCCGCTTCGGCAACGGGAATGTCGAGCACCGGCAGGCAATCGACGGTGATGCCGAGTGCCGCAAGATCATCGGCGATGAGCCGCGCGCCGAGCGCCACGGCCTCCTTTGCGCGGGCGCCGCCCAACGCCGCAAGCTGCGCCGCCGCGGGATAGATCGGCCAATGTGGCGGCTTCAGTCGCTGCACCCGCCCGCCCTCCTGATCGATCAGCACAAAGGCGTCGGCGCGCCCGACCGACTGGCGCAGATCGCCGATCAGGCGGCGCAGTTGCTCCGGCGTCTCGCAATTGCGCTGAAAGAGAATGAAGCCCAACGGGTCGGCATCGCGAAAGAACGCGCGCTCCGTGTCGCTGAGATGCCTACCCGTGCAGCCGAAGATGACGGCCGACGGTTCACGGCTTGACAAGGATGCAACCCACGCCGCGCCGCTTCAACTCGTTGCAGTCACGCTCAGCTTTGGCCGCATCGGCAACCGGCCCGCCCTGGATGCGGTAATAGATGCCGCGCGCGCCGAGGTCGACACGCTCGGTTGAAAAGCTGAGACCGCCCAGCACTTCGGCATGAAGCCGCTTCAGCCGCTCCCATTCCTGCTTGGCCGCTTCCGGCGAGCGCACTGCGCCCACCTGCAAGCGATATCCGCGCCCCGCCACCGCCGCGGGAGCGGCCGGCTTGGGGGCGACAGCCGGCGCCGCCGCAACCTGCCGCGGCTTCGGCGGCTCGGCCGCAACCACCGGAGCGGGCGGCGCAGCAGGCCGCGGCGGCGGCTCGCTCGCCGTCGCGACGGGTGGAGGTGCCGCCGGCACTGGCGGCGTCGCGGTAGCCGCAGCTGCGGGTGCCGCGGTCTGCGCCGGCGATTCAACGGCAGGCGCCGCCGGCGCAGGACGCGGCAGCGGCGCCTCGGGCGGCGGCAACAGCTCCTCGACCTTGGACTCGTCCTGCCCACCGTCAAGCACCATTGTCCCCTGCCCCGGGATCGTGATGCCGCCGGGATTGGCCGGCCGGTGCTGCATCGGCTGCGCATCGGCGCGGATCAGCGGCACGTCGGCCGGGGCGGCGGGATGTGTCATCCAGCGATAAAGCGTGAGCACCCCGCCCGAGGCGCCGAGCATCGCGGCCAGCGCGACGAGTATCACAAGAAGCCGGCGCGGACGGCGCCGTACGAAGATCCGCTCATGACGCTCATCAGGCCCGATCGGCCCCAGCGCATAGGCCATCTACATCTCCTCGGCCGGAGCGACCCCGAACACGGTCAAGCCCGACGCCACAACAAAGGCCACCGCCTGCACCAGCGCGAGCCGCGCCGCGGTGAGATCCGGCGCGTCGCTGAGCAGGAAGCGCAGGCTGGCGTCGTCATTGCCCTTGTTCCAGAGGCCGTGAAACAGCGCGGCGAGTTCCTGGAGATAGAAGGCGATGCGATGCGGCTCATGAGCCTCCGCCGCGCTTTCGATCAGGCGCGGCCAACCTGCGAGATGTCGGATGAGAACAAGCTCTGCCGGGTCCGTCAAGCGCGCCAATGGCGCATTCGCCAGCGACTCGGGCGTCAATTCCTCGGCGCCGGTCGTTTCGGCGGCGCGGCGCAGCACCGAGCGTGCGCGCGCATGAGCGTATTGCACGTAGAAGACCGGATTGTCCTTCGACTGCTCGATCACCTTGGCGAAGTCGAAATCGAGCGCCTGGTCGTTGCGGCGGGTGAGCATGACGAACCGGAAGACATCTTTGCCGACCTCGTCCACCACCTCGCGCAAGGTGATGAAGGTGCCCGCGCGCTTCGACATGCGCACCGGCACGCCCTTGTCGAAGAGGTTGACGAGTTGGCAGAGCTTGACGTCGAGCGTCGCTTCGCCGCCGGTCAGCGCCGCGACCGCTGCCTGCATGCGCTTTACGTAGCCGCCGTGATCGGCCCCCCAGACATCGATCATGTCCTTGAAGCCGCGGCGGTATTTGTCGAAATGATAAGCAATGTCGCCGGCGAAGTAGGTCCAGGAGCCGTCGGACTTCTTCAGCGGGCGATCGACATCGTCGCCAAAGCGCGTCGAGCGGAAGAGCGTCTGCGGCCGCTCTTCCCAATCCTCCGGCAACTTGCCCTTCGGCGGCTCGAGCGTGCCGACATAGATGAGGCCCGCAGCCTCGAGCGCCGCCAGCGCGCGATCAACAGCACCGCTTTCGACGATCGCGCGCTCCGAGGCGAAGACATCGTGCTCGATGCCGACCGCGGCGAGATCCGTGCGGATCAGCTCCATCATCGCGACGATGGCCGAGTCGCGCACCGGCCGCAGCCAATCGTCGAGCGATTTCCCGACGAGTCGGCCTTGAGCGTCACGTTCAGCGAGGCTTTCGCCATGCGCCTTCTTGAGCGCCTCGCCGACCGGGATGAGGTAGTCGCCCTGGTACTGGAAGCCGGCAAAGCTCTTCTCGTCGATCGCCGCGCCGAGCGCCTGCAGGTAGCGGAAATAGGCCGACCAGGCGAGCGCCTCGACCTGGGCGCCGGCATCGTTGATGTAGTATTCGCGGGTGACGTCGAAGCCCGATTTCTCCAGCAGCGCGGCCAGCGCATCGCCGATCACCGCGCCCCGACCATGGCCGACATGCATCGGCCCGGTCGGATTGGCCGAGACATATTCGACATTCACCTTGCGCCCGCGGCCGATCGCGGCATCGCCATAGGCAGGCCCGGCGCGCAGGATCTCGGCGAGGCGTGCATGCCAGAAGCCCGCTGCGAGTCGCATGTTGATGAAACCCGGCCCTGCCACCTCGGCGGCGGTAATGTCGGGCTGCCGGCGCAGCCGCTCGACGAGCCGATCGGCCAGCGCGCGCGGCTGAAGTCCGGTGGGCTTTGCCAGCACCATGGCGGCATTGGTAGCGATGTCGCCATGCGCCGCATCGCGCGGCGGCTCGACGGCGATGCGGCTCAGGTCGAGCCCGGCGGGCAAGCCGATCTGGCCGAGTTCGGCGAGGACGATGTCGCGGAAATGGCTGAAGAGATTCATCACGTGGGTGCGTATCGATCATAAAGGCGGCGATGCTCGTCGAGGGCGAAGCGATCGGTCATGCCGGCGATATAGTCGGCGACCAGCCGCGCGGTCTCGGGCGTCCCTGCCCCCTTCGCGTTGAGACGCCATTCGGTCGGCAGGCATTCGGGCTCGGCCAGCAGCAACCGGAACAGCTCCTGGACGATGCGTCGCGCCTTCGATGCCATGCGGTTGACCCGGTAATGCCGGTACATGTGCTCGAACAGGAAATCGCGCAGGCCTTTCGCCTCTCGGCTGAACCCTTCCGAGAAGGCCACCACCGGCGCGCCCAGTGCGCGGATCGCCGCAGCGTCGCGCGGCCGCGCCGCGGCCAGGCGCCGCCTGCTCTCGCCGATCAGGTCGGACGCCATGCGGTCGATGAGGCGCCGGATCGATTCATGGATGAGCCGCGCCTCGTCGATGCCGGGATGAAGCCGCGAGACCTCGTCCAGCATGGGACCGACCAGCGCCACTTCGCGCAGGTCGCGCAAGCCGAAGAGCCCGGCGCGCAGCCCGTCATCGAGATCGTGATTGTTGTAGGCGATGTCGTCGGACATGGCGGCCACCTGCGCTTCGGCGCCGGGCCAGGTGCCGAGCTCGAGGTCCTGCCGCGTCACGTAGTCGCCGATGGTGCTGGGCAGCGGCGGCGCGAGCGGCCCGTTGTGCTTCACCGTCCCTTCCAGCGTCTCCCAGGTGAGATTGAGCCCGTCGAACCCGGCATAGCGGCGCTCGAGCCGGGTAAGAATCCGCAGCGTCTGGTCGTTATGGCCGAAACCGCCGAATCCCTGCATCGCCGCCGCGAGCGCGTCCTCGCCCGCATGGCCGAACGGCGTGTGGCCGAGATCATGCGCCAGCGCCAGCGCCTCGGCGAGATCCTCATTGAGGTCGAGCGCCCGGCTGATGCTGCGGGCGATCTGCGCCACCTCGAGGCTATGAGTGAGCCGCGTCCGGTAATGGTCGCCCTCGTGATAGACGAAGACCTGGGTCTTGTATTGAAGCCGCCGGAACGCGGTCGAATGGACGATGCGGTCGCGGTCACGCTGGAAGGCGGTACGCGATACGCTCTCGGGCTCCGGATGGAGGCGGCCGCGGCTCTCCTCCGGGCGCGAAGCATAGGGAGCGAGCGACGCCGGCATCGACATGATGCCGGGAAACTAGCCCGGATTTATCGCAGGGTCACGTGCTGCGTTCTCAGCCACCCTCATGGGCAAAGGCGGGCGCGCGCGGCGGAGCAGGGTTCGGCGGCTCGCCGAATTGGGTCGAGAAGTCGCCGACGAACGGCACCGCGCCGACATGCGTGAGCTTGCTCTTGAGATCGATCCAGATCTCGCCGCCCAGCGCGCTCCAGCGCCGGCAGAAGGCGAAATCCTCCGACAGGTAGATCCCGGTCGCGGCATCGATGAGGCAATCGAACAGGGCGAAGCGGTGCGGGCTGCCCTTGATCGGATCGTCGGCCGCATGCACGCCGGCATAGCGCAGCTCGGGATGCGCCGCGCAGAGCCGTTCGAGGGCGCGACGCGCGACCATCAGGAATCCGGTGCCGGCGAAGTTCGCCTTGATGAAGCCGTTGCGCGTCTCGATCCGGCCCTGGTCCTCGACGCCGTAGACGTAGCGGTGGGAGGTTGCCGGCGGCTGCGCCACGCCGCGCTCGAGCGCGCGGCGATGACGGTCCCATTCCACGCGCTTCAGCGGATAGGCCGCGGCGGTGACATCGGCGCCGAAGTCGAGGAGCCGGAACACCTGATCCGGCGAATAGCCGATATCGGCGTCGATGAAGAGGAGATGGGTGGCCTCCGGCCGCTCGAGGAAACGCGCCACGAGCTCGGCGCGGGCGCGGGTGAGGAGCGCGTCGCTGCCATGCAGCAGCCAGCTCAGGCCGATGCCGCGGGAGCGGCAGGCTTCCTGGAGACGGAGCAGCGATTCCGCCCAGATGGCGAAGACCTGGCCGCCATAGCAGGGGGTGGCGACGACGATGTGCGGACGTACGGGCATGGCGGTTCCCCTCCAAGATGCGTGAGGACTAGCCTGGGGTTAACGCCGCAAGCGTTTGACAAAAGCCATGATTTACCTACATAGAGAGCCTGATCTCTTAGCACGTACCCGGCGCTCACCAGGGAGAGACACGACCATGTCCGATGGGGGCAGCATCCCACCCGAAAGCGGCGTCAGCCTGAGCGCCAGTGCCGCCCGGCGCGTTGCCGAGCTGAAGCTTCAGGAAAATGCGGCCAACGCCTTCCTCCGTCTCGCCGTTTCGGGCGGCGGGTGCTCGGGCTTCCAATATGGCTTCAGCTTCGACGATGCGCGCCAGCCGGACGACTTCGTCTACGCGCGCGACGGCGTCGAGCTGGTGGTCGATGCGGTGTCGCTCGAGCTGGTCAGGGGCGCCGAGATCGATTTCGTCGAGGACATGATGGGTGCCTCCTTCCAGGTGAAGAATCCCAACGCCGCGTCCTCCTGCGGCTGCGGCAACTCCTTCTCGGTCGGCTAGAGCGAACCAGCACTTCTGCGCTCGACGCGCAGCCGCCCAGCGAGCGCGCGAGGCCCTTCTTGAAGATCGCGACCTTCAACGTCAATTCGATCAAGGTGCGGCTGCCGATCCTGCTCGGCTGGCTCGAAGAGGCACGCCCCGACGTCGTCTGCCTGCAGGAGATCAAATGCCTCGCCGGCGATTTTCCGGCGCTGGAGCTGAAGGGCCTCGGCTATCACGCCGAGATCATCGGGCAGAAGACCTATAACGGCGTGGCGATCCTCTCCAGGGAGCCGCCGCGCGACGTGCTGAAGGGCCTGGCTGGCGATGCCGGGGACGAGCAGGCGCGCTACATCGAAGCGACGATCGGCGAGGTTCGCGTCGCCTCGCTCTATCTGCCCAACGGCAACCCCGTCAGCACCGAGAAATTCACCTATAAGCTCGCTTGGATGGCGCGGCTGCGGGCGCGCGCCGCCGCGCTGCTCGCCGAGGAAATCCCGTTCGTGCTGGCGGGCGACTACAATGTCTGCCCGACCGATGCCGATGTCTTCGATCCCGCCGGTTTCCGCGACGACGCGCTGTGCCAGCCGGAATCGCGCCGCCAGTTGCGCGCGCTGCTCAATCTCGGGCTCACCGATGCGTTTCGCGTGTTCCACCGCGAGCCGCACCGCTACAGCTTCTGGGATTATCAGCAGGGCCGCTGGTATCGCGACGAGGGGCTGCGCATCGATCACTTGCTGCTGTCGCCGCAGGCCGCCGACCGGCTCACCGGTGCCGATATCGACAAGTCGCCGCGCGGCAAGGAGAAGGCCTCCGACCACACGCCCGTCTGGTGCGAGCTGGACGCCAGCCGCTAAGGCCGGGCTAGAACTTCAACCCGTAGCGCAGGCTCACATTGTCGCTGGTCTCGGAGTTGAGCCGCAGCTCCGGCGAGCGGCCCTCGTCGAGCCGCAGCGACACGTTGTGCTGCTCGCCGAGCCGATATCCCAGTTCGAGCGCACTGTGCAGCATGAGCGGCGGGCCGAAGGAGTGGCGCGTCGGATCGTTGAGCGGGCCCGCGAGCCCCGGATCGTAGCTGCCGGCGAGACCGAAACTGCCGAACAGCGAGTGCGTGTCGAACAGGTTCCAGGTGAGCCCGGCGAAGCCGCGCGTGCCACCGGTCAAGGGATCGTAGCCATAGCCGAATTGCGGCCGTGGCGAGAAGAGGAAATGGAAGACGCCGGTCTTGGGCGAGCTCAGCGCGATCTCGAGATCCTGGCTATCGCTGGCCGGGCCGAGGCTCAGATGCCCGGGCTCGTCGAGCAAGAAATTGAGGTGGAAGTCCGGCATCGGCGCGCCGCCGCGCACCAGCGCTTCGCTGCTGGCACTGAGCGGCTGCTGCTGTCCTCCGGCCGATGCCGTCCCTGCGGCGAGAATACCGGCGAGCGCCGCAGCGCCGCCAAGGGCGATAAGCCGGCCTGCGCTCAACTGCGCCGCCGCGACACAAGCCGGCGGGCGAGCGCGCGATCGAGCTTGGTCACGGCGAGCGGCGTCAGCTCATGGAAGCGAAAGCCGAACGCGCCGTTCTCCCGATCTTTGCGCACCACCTCGGCGGTGAATTCGAAGCCATCGCTGCCGTCGATATGCAGCGTGCCGTTGACCATCGCACCGACCGCAAAGGCGAGTTCGCCGCTCAGCTGAAAGCCGCCCAGCGACCAATTGTCGGTGGCATGCTCTTGCCCGCCGATGACGACGGTGAGCGGCGGCATGGCATAGCGACGATCGCGACGATGCTCCTGCCGGTCAAAATTCGTGCGCGCAATCCGCATAGGTGACGCCTCTATCGGGCAGATTACAGGACAGCACACCGGCCTTAACAAGGGGTTTCGCCCGGGCGCCTAACGCCCCGACAGAACCGCTGGTTCCGCGGCGGGCGAAGCTCCATCGCCACTCTCTTCCCGCCTTATCTACAACGCGCGAGAGACCCGAGCAATACATTTCATTTTCAAGACGTTAACCTTACTTTTTGAGACGCCGATAGAGCATTATCCGTCAGCCGGTCCGGCCTCGCGGCGGATAGCGGTGCCGCCCGCCCCAGGGGTCGGAGACGAGCCAATCCTCGGCTGATTCGCCCGGCTCGGCATAGCACGGGCCCACCGGCACCTTGCCGTGGCCTCCCGGCAGGTCCAGCACATAGCTGGGCTGGCAGAGCCCGGAAACGCGCCCGCGCAGCGCCGCCATCAGAGCGCGGCCCTTGGCAAGGCCCGGGCGGAAGCCCGCCGTGCCGCGGGCGAGATCCGGATGGTGCAGGTAATAGGGCTTGATGCGCGCCGTCACCATGGCGCGGAACAGCGCCGTCAGCGTCTCTGCGTCGTCATTGACCCCTTTCAGCAGCACGCTCTGGCCAAGCAGAGGGACGCCCGCCCGCGCGAGGCGCCGGCAGGCGGCCCGCGTCGCCTCGCCGAGCTCGCGCGGGTGGTTGGCGTGGATCGCGACATAGACTGCTTTCTCGGCGGCGAGCGCGCGCGTCAGCGCCGCAGTGACGCGACCGGGCTCGACCACCGGCACACGGGTATGGAAGCGGATCACGCCCAGATGGGGAATGGCGTCGAGCGCGCGGACCAGCTCGCCGATGCGTCGCGGCGACAGCACAAAGGGGTCGCCGCCCGTGACGATCACCTCCCAGAGCTCGGGCCGGGCGCGGATATAGTCGAGCGCGGTCTCGAGCTCGGCGGCATCGAGCGCCTCGCCGCCCGGGCCGACCTGCTCGCGGCGGAAGCAGAACCGGCAATAGACCGGGCAGGCATGGCCGGGCTTCAGCAGCACCCGGTCGGGATAGCGGTGCACGATGCCCTTCACCGGCGAGAGACGGCGATCGGCGATCGGATCGGCCAGCTCCTCGGGTGCGGCCTCGAGTTCGGCGGCACTCGGCACGAATTGGCGCGCGATCGGATCGGCGGGATCGTCCGGCTCGATCAGCGCCGCCATCTCCGGCGTGATCGCCACGGCAAAGCGCTCCGCCACCGCAGCGATCTCCGCTGCCCGCTCTGCCGGCACGAGGCCGGCGGCGACGAGCTCGGCCGGACGGCGCAGCCGCTTCCCCCTCATCTCGCCTCAGATATTGGCGTAGACATGGGTCTCCGCCTTGCCGCCGGGATGGGTGACCGCCCCCTTCTCCGCATCGCCCACCGTCTGCGCGTATTTCCAGAGCGCGCCCGACTGGAAATCGTGTCGGCGCGGCTTCCAGGACTTGCGACGTTCGGCCAGCTCGGCCTCGCTCAGCTCGACATCGATGGTGCCGGCCTCGGCATCGATGACGATCACGTCGCCGTCGCGCAGCAGCGCGATCGGGCCGCCGACCGCCGCCTCGGGCCCGATATGGCCGATGCAGAAGCCGCGGGTCGCGCCGGAGAAGCGGCCATCGGTGATGAGCGCCACGTCGTGCCCCATGCCCTGGCCGGTGATCGCCGCGGTCGTCGATAGCATCTCGCGCATGCCGGGGCCGCCGCGCGGACCCTCGTAGCGGATGACGATGACATCGCCCTTCTTGTAGTCGCGCCGCTCCACCGCGGCGAAAGCATCCTCCTCGCGATCGAAGCAGCGCGCAGTGCCGCGGAATTTGAGATTGTGCATACCGGCAACCTTAACGATCGCACCCTGCGGCGCGAGATTGCCTTTGAGACCGACGACACCGCCCGTCGGGCTCAGCGGCGCCGATGTCGGGCGGACCACATCTTGATTCGTCGGCACCCGGACCTTGGCGAGGTTCTCTGCCACCGTCTTGCCGGTGACGGTGAGACAGTCGCCATGCAGATACCCGCCGTCGAGCAGCGCCTTCATCAGCACCGGCACGCCGCCGATATCGAAGAGATCCTTGGCGACATAGCGGCCGCCCGGCTTCATGTCGGCGATATAGGGCGTGCGCTTGAAGATCTCAGCGACGGCGTGAAGATCGAAATCGATCCCCGCCTCATGCGCGATCGCCGGCAGATGCAGCCCGGCATTGGTCGAGCCGCCCGAAGCGGCCACCACCATGGCGGCATTCTCGAGCGATTTGCGCGTGACGAGGTCGCGCGGGCGGATGCCGCGCGCCAGCAGCCTCATCACTGCCTCGCCCGAGGCCTCGGCATAGCTGTCGCGGCTGTCATAGGGCGCGGGCGGGCCGGCCGAGCCGGGCAACGCCAGGCCGAGCGCCTCGGAGACGCAGGCCATGGTGTTGGCGGTGAATTGTCCGCCGCAGGAGCCCGAGGAGGGACATGCGACGCATTCGAGCTCGTGCAGCTCCTCATCGCTCATGCGCCCGGCGCTATGCGCGCCCACCGCCTCGAAGACATCGCCGACCGTGACATCCCGGCCATGGAACCTGCCGGGCAGGATCGAGCCGCCATAGACGAAGACCGCGGGCACATTGAGCCGGACCATCGCCATCATGAGGCCGGGCAGCGACTTGTCGCAGCCGGCGAAGCCGACCATCGCGTCATAGCAGTGGCCGCGCATGGTGAGCTCGACGGAATCGGCGATCACTTCGCGCGACACCAGGGAGGATTTCATGCCGGCATGGCCCATGGCGATGCCGTCGGTGACGGTGATGGTGGTGAACTCGCGCGGCGTGCCACCGCCCGCCGACACCCCCTTCTTGGCCGCCTGCGCCTGGCGCATCAGCGCGATGTTGCAGGGGGCCGCCTCGTTCCAGGTGGTGACCACGCCAACTAGGGGCTGGGCGATCTGCTCATCGGTGAGCCCCATCGCATAGAGATACGAGCGGTGCGGCGCGCGCTCGGGTCCAACCGTGACATGGCGGCTCGGCAGCTTCGCTTTGTCGAACTTCGGCTTCCTGACATCGTCGGGCATCAGCATCTCCTCGATGTTCTCGCTGGGTTGCGCCCACCATACAAAGCAGCGCCTATGCGCTCAACCGGGGCCGGCTTGGCGGGCTCGTTGCCGGCCGCTAGAAGGCGCGCCCATGCCGTTCCTCAGCTTCGCCGAAGCCTGGCGCGCCTATCGCCGCGCCGAAATCCGGCTCCCGGCGAAGCCGCCGGCCGCGACGCCGCGACGCATCGCCGACGCCGCGGTGATCGCCGATCGCTTCGACCTCTTCGTGCTCGACGCCTGGGGTGTGCTCAATATCGCCGATCTGCCGGTCGCCGGCGCGCCCGCCGCCGTCGCCCGGCTGCGCGCACTAGGGAAGCCCCTCGTCGTACTCAGCAATGACGGCACGCGCGAGCCCGAGGCGGCTGCCGCCCGGCACCGCCGCCGGGGCTTCGATTTCGCGCCGGATGAAATCCTGCCCGGCATCGCGCTGCTGCCGGGACTGCTGGCGTATCTGCCGGCGCCGGAGACCATCGGCCTCATCGCCGATCCGCCGCCCCCCTATGACGAGCTCACCGGAGCGATGCAGCCGCTCGCCGACGATCCACTCGCCTACGATGCCGTCTCCGCCTTCGTCTTTCTCTCGAGCGACGGCTGGAGCGAAGCGCGGCAGGAACTGCTGGCGACGAGCCTGCGGCGGCGGCCGCGTCCGCTCATCATCGGCAATCCCGACATCGTCTCGCCGGAGCCGGAAGGCATGGCCGCGGAGCCCGGCCTCTTCGCCCATCGTCTCGCCGAGGCGATCGCCGTCCACCCGGTCTTCTGCGGCAAGCCATTCGCACCGATCTATGAAAGGCTGCGCGCGCGCTATCCCGAGATCGCTCCGGAGCGCGTCCTCTGCGTCGGCGATACGCTCCACACCGACATCCTGGGCGGGCGCGCCGCGGGATTTCGCACGCTTCTCATCGAAGATGGCTTCTGCCGCGGCCAGGACGCAACGGCGCTGGCCGCGGAGTGCGGCATCTGGCCCGATTTCATCGCCCCGCGGCTCTAAGCCTGATCGAGCCCGCCGACGACCGCTCGTTCACGCCATGCCGAGAGCGGTAATGCCGAGCACGAGGGCGAGGATCACGCCACAGGCGATGTAGAGCAGAACAGCGATCCCGCCGAGCGCAAGCGCAAAGCCGGGTGCGCGCGTCGGCGGGACGCCCAGGAGCTGCGGCGCACCGCAATAGACGAGATAGATGCTGTAGAGGCTCGTCAGCAGGCTCAGCATGCCGAGGATCGGCACCAGGCGGAATATGCCTCCGAGCCAGCTCGGTGTTGCCGCATAGGCAACGAGCTTCATCGCCTGTTCGGGATGATCCTCACCCTCGAAATAGGGAGAGAGCCACGATGCAATGAAGGCCAGCACCGCGACCCCGACCAGATTGAGCGCCCAGGCGAGCAGCCCCGCCAGCACCGCCGTACCGGGGGCGATGAAGCCGAGTACCAAAGACCAGCTCAACAGCTTCGCCAGCGGCGCGATCGCCGCCAGCGGCATCACCAGCCGCACATAGAGCCCGACCGGATCCGGCGGCTCGGCCGCGATCGAGCCCCAGGCCTGTCTCGGTGAAAGGAGGAGTGCGCGCACCCGCGCCGCCATACCGCCCTGTCGCAGCGCTGCCACCATATCCACACCGTTTCTCCCGGCAATGAGCGTCGACGGGCGAACGCTCAACGCAGGCCGTTGACTGTGTTATCCCCGTGTCAACCGGGACGCGCTTTGCGGCTGCGTCGCTAGCCGCCGATGCGTCCGAGCGCGGCACGCACCCGGGCAAGCCCGGCCTCGGCCTCGGCGAGGCGCTCGCGCTGCTCCTCGACCACCTCGGGCTTGGCCTTGGCCAGGAACTGCTCGTTGCCGAGCTTGCGACCGATCTTCTCGATCTCTCCGGCGATCCCGGCCGCCTCCTTGGCGAGCCGGGCCCGCTCCTTGGCAAGGTCGACGGCGCCCGCGAGGTCGAGCGACAGGGTGAGGCCGCCAGCCACCACCTGAATCTGGCTCTTCGTCGCCGGGCGGTCGCGCCGCGCAGTATCGGCCGGCTCGATCGCCGAGAGCCGCGCCAGCCGCCGGATGACCTCGCCGTGCCCCACCAGCCAGCGCCGCCCGTCCTCGCCGCTCTCCACGACATCAGCAGCGATTTCGCTGCCCGCCGGGACATTCATCTCCGAGCGGGCGGTGCGGATGGCGGAGATCACCGTCACCACCCACTCCATCTCGGCCATCGCCGCCCGGTCGACCAGCGCCGCCTCATGCGCCGGCCAGCGCGCCGCGATCAGCAGGCCCCCCGTCCCGCCGGTGAACTGTTTCCACAGCACCTCGGTGATGAACGGCATGAAGGGATGCAGCAGATGGACGAGTTCGCCCAGCACCCAGGCTGTGGTGGCGCGCGTCTCCGCCTTGGCCGCTTCGTCATCGCCGGCAAGGATCGGCTTGGTGAATTCGAGGTACCAGTCGCAGAAGGTGCCCCAGGTGAACTGGTAGAGCGCGCCCGCAGCTTCGTTGAACTTATATTCGCCGATCGCCTCGGCGGCACGCGTCCCGGCCTCGGCCAGCGCGCCGATGATCCAGCGATTGGCCGTGAGCCGCGCCGCATGCGACGCGAAGTCCGGCACCAGCGCGCAGCCATTCATCTCGGCATAACGCGCCGCGTTCCACAGCTTGGTGGCGAAGTTGCGATAGCCCTCGACCCGCGATTCCGCCAGCTTGATATCGCGCCCTTGGGCAGCGAGCGCGGCCAGCGTGAAGCGCAGCGCATCCGTGCCATAGCGGTCGATCAGCACCAGCGGGTCGATGATGTTGCCCTTCGATTTCGACATCTTCTGGCCGCGCTCGTCGCGCACCAGCGCGTGGATGTAGACCGTGCGGAACGGCACATCGCCCATGAACTTGCAGCCGAGCATCATCATCCGCGCGACCCAGAAGAAGATGATGTCGAACCCGGTGACCAGCACATCCGTGGGATAGTAGCGGTGGAGCTCCGGCGTCTCTTCCGGCCAGCCCAGCGTCGAGAACGGCCAGAGGCCGGAGGAGAACCAGGTATCGAGCACGTCGGGATCGCGGGCGAGCGGCGTGGGCTTGCCGTAATGGCGCGCCGCGGCGGCTTCGGCCTGGGATTCGCTCTCCTCGACGAAGATGCCGCCGTCAGGACCGTACCAGGCCGGGATCTGGTGCCCCCACCAGAGCTGGCGCGAGATGCACCAGGGCTGGATGTTGCGCATCCATTCGAAGAAGGTGTTCTCCCAGCTCTTCGGCACGAAAACCGTGCGTCCGGCCTCCACCGCTTCGATCGGCGCGCGGGCGAGGGTCTTGGCATCGACGTACCATTGGTCGGTGAGCCAGGGCTCCAGCACCGCGCCGGAGCGGTCGCCATGCGGCACCATCAGCGTGTGCGGTTCGATCTTGGCGACGAGGCCCTGCGCTTCGAGGTCGGCGACGATGCGCTTCCTCGCCTCGAAGCGCTCGAGGCCGCGATAGGCCTCGGGCGCATTGTCGTTGAGCCGCGCATCACGGTCGAAGATGTTGATGAGCTCGAGGCCATGCCGGCGCCCGACCTCGAAATCGTTGAAATCATGCGCCGGAGTGATCTTGACCGCACCGCTTCCCGTGGCGGGATCGGCATAATCGTCGGCGACGATCGGAATGCGGCGGCCGACCAGCGGCAGGATGACGTGCTTTCCGACGAGTTCCTTGTAGCGCTCGTCCTCGGAATGAACGGCGACACCGCTGTCGCCCAGCATCGTCTCGGGCCGCGTCGTCGCCACGGTGATGAAGCGGCCCGGCTCGCCTTCGACCGGATAATTGAAGTACCAGAGCGAGCCGCGCGTCTCGACATTCTCGACCTCGAGATCGGAAATGCCGGTATGCAGCTTCGGATCCCAATTGACGAGCCGCTTGTCGCGATAGATCAGCCCCTCGCGGTATAGCGCGACGAAGACTTTGCGCACCGCCGCGGAAAGCCCCTCGTCCATCGTGAAACGCTCGCGGCGCCAGTCAGGCGAGGCGCCGAGCGCCCGGAGCTGCCGCGTGATCGTGCCGCCCGATTCGGCCTTCCACTGCCAGACACGCTCGACGAAGGCGGCGCGGCCAAGCTTGTGGCGGCTCGACTGCTCGAGCGCGAGCTGGCGCTCCACCACCATCTGCGTCGCAATGCCGGCATGATCGGTGCCCGGCTGCCACAGCGCATCGCGGCCGAGCATGCGGTGATAGCGGATGAGGATGTCCTGAATGGTGAAGGTGAGCGCATGGCCCATGTGCAGGCTGCCCGTGACATTGGGCGGCGGCATCATGATGCAATAGGGCTCTGCCGCGGACTCGGGATGGGAGGCGAACGCCCCCGATTGCTCCCATTCCTGGTAGACGGCCGCCTCGACGTCGGCCGGACGATAGGTCTTGTCCAGCATGGCTGAACGCTTCTCGCTCGCTGCGCGGTGCTGCATCTGAAGGCCGGCGGCGCTCGCCGCCGAGGACCGCGGCTCAGCGGGTCTGGGCGTCGCGCGACATGCGCCGGATCTCTTCCTGAACCAGCCGCTCGACAAGCTGCGGCAGGTTCGCGTCGAGCCAATCGCGCAGCATCGGCCGCAGCAGCTCGCGCACGAGATCCTCGAGCGTCCGGCCGGCATCGCCCAGCGGCAAATTGCCGAGCTGATCGCGTCCGCCGATACCCGAGAGCTGCGACAACGCCGAGACCGAGGCCACGGCGGTTGCCTGGGAAACCAGCCGGTCGGTCTCATCCTCCGGCGGCGCGACGAAAGCCGGCCGTGGCGGTTCGGGCTCCGGTAGCGGTGGCGGAGGCGGTGCCGAGTCGAGACCGAAGATCGGCTTGGGCGGCGGTGGTGGCGGAGGGGGCGGTAGCGGCTCGGGTGCAGCCTTGCGCCCGCCTGAGCCGATGCTGACGACGGTTCCGTCCTCCTCCACGACCTCGGTCAGTTCAAGCACCTCTTCGCCGCGCGGCTTCTCTTCCGCCGCGGCTGCCGCTCCCGGCGCAGGCTCTCCGTCCTCGGCGATGATGCGGCGGATGGAGGCGAGGATCTCCTCCATCGATGGCTCGTGCTGGCCTTTCGGGTCCGACATGGCGCTCAATCCAACTCGCGTAACCGCGGCTACAGTAGGGGAAGCGCCAGCAAAAGGCCAGACGAACCCACCGATTCGCGCCTTTTGCACGCGCGACGAGGCGTCGCTCGCCTCGGGAAATGCCGACAATGTCGGCCCCCTGCCTTGACCCTGGTCAATGCGGCGATGCGTCGCTGGCGCCGAAACCGACGCGTGGGCTTGCCCGGCGCGACTCCATCAGACCATGTCCGATCAGATGGGCTTCGCCTCCTGGGAGTGGCGCCGCGACCTCATCAACGGCATCAGCCTCCGGCCGCTCGCAACCGATGGCTGGGACGTGCCTATTTCTTGGCGCCGAAGCCCGCCCACTTGTCGCGCACCGAGCGGTAGTGCCGGTCGACATCGTAGAGCTTCACCGGCAGGCGCAGATCGACGGCGGTAAGCCGCCCGATCTGCTCCGCCAGCGTGAACTCCGCGACGGCGAGATCATGCTGCGCGGTCACCAGCTGCACCTGGTCGGTGAACAGCTCCTGCTCCGCATTGAGGACGTCGAGCACGGTGCGTGAGCCGACGGTCGCTTCCTGGCGTACGCCGTCGAGGGCAATCTGCGCCGCCTTGATCGTCGATTGCAGCGATACGACTTGCGCGCGGCCGGAGGCGATCTGCTCCCAGGCCTGGCTCGCCCCTTGGATGGCAGCGCGGCGCGCATCGTCGGTCTGGCTGCGCCGCTCGCCCGCCACCTGGACCGCCTGGCGCGTCTGCGAATAGATCTGGCCGCCCTCGTAGAGCGGCATGGTGAGCCGCGCCACCACCGAGAAGGTATTGGTGAGCCGACCCGAGATCACCGTGTTGTTGGCCCGGTTGGCGTCGCCCACAAGGGCCAGGCTCGGTAGCAGCTGATCGCGCGTGGCGTCGATCGCATTGCGTGCCGCGTCCTCGGTGTAGATCGCGGCGATGACGTTCGGATTCTTGAAGGTTGCAAGGCCGATCGCATCGGCGCGGTTGGCCGGCAGCACCGGGTGCACGGTCGGTTGCGCGAGCTTGCCCGGCGGGAGATGGCCGACGGCGCGCTCGTAATTGGCCCGGCTCACCTGAAGATTGCCGGCGGCCTGCTGGCGCGATGCGGTTGCGCCGGCCAGCCGCGCCTCGGCTTGCGCCACGTCCGTGCGCGTCACCGCGCCGACGCGGAATTGGTCGTTCGTCGCCTCGAGCTGACGGCGCAGCACCTGCTCGTTGTTGATGCTGAGCTCGAGCGTGGCCTGGTCGCGCACCACGTCGAGATAGGCCTGGATGACGCTGAGGAAGACCGTCTGCTCGGTGGCGATGTTGCGCGCTCGCTCCGCCTCGACCGTTTTCTCCGCTTCGGCGGTGAGCGCCACGGTGCGGCCGCCGCTGTAGACCGGCTGGGTCACATTGAGATCGGCGGTATCGGGGAAGGTTTTTATTTCGCCCGGAAGGACCGGCGATCCCGGGCGGTTGTCGATGCTCTGCGCGCCGATCGAGCCGGTGGCGGTGACCGTCGGCCGCCAGCCGGAGAGCGCCTGCGGCACGCTCTCGTCCGTGGCGCGAAGGTTGGCGCGCTCGGCCAGGATCTGCGGGTTGTTGTTATAGGCGTCGGCGAGCGCATCGGTGAGCGTCTCGGCGCGCGCAGTTGCAGAGGCGGCCACGAGCAGGACGCCCAGTGAACAGGAAGCGAAAAGTTGACGTCGCATCATGCGCTCCCGTCGCGCTCAGAAGACGAAGCTCGGCTCGGCGCTGAAGCCCGGCAGCAACCGCGCCACCGCATCGAAGCAGGGCCGTTGCGACAGCACGCCGCCCGCCGCGGTCATCAGCACGGCGCGCGCGATGCCGTTGGGCTGCTGCAGGACGGCGACCAGCCTGCCGCGATCGGCGAGCTGCTGGCCGATGACGGCTGGAATCTGCATGGCCGCGCCTTGGAAGACGATCGCATCATAAGGCGCGCGCCCGGGATATCCGCCCGCAAGCGGGGCTTCGACCACGGCGGCGTTGCCGACCCCCAGCTCGCGCAGTCGGGCCATCGCAAGCCGTGCCAGATCGACATCGCTCTCGATCGCCACGACGCTGCGCGCCAGGCGCGAGAGGATCGCCGTGCCATAGCCGGTGGCGCAGCCGATCTCGAGCACGCGGTCGCCCCGGCCGATCTCGGCAACCTGCAGCAGCCGCGCCAGCACCATCGGCTCCATCAGCGCCCGGCCATTGCCAAGCGGCAAGTCATCATCGACATAGGCGGTTCCGCGCAAGCCTGGCGGCACGAAGCGCTCGCGCGGTACCGCGAGGAACGCGTCCAGCAGCGCGTCGTCGGTCACCTTGTTGGTGCGCAGCTGGCTCTCGACCATGGTGAGACGCGCTTGAGCGTAATCGATCATCGAACCCCGCCCGAAGATGTCACCGATGAGGCGGACTTATAAAGGCGGGTCCAGGCGAACACAATCCTTGGCTGCGCCTCGGTGCGCGCCTTGACCCTCATTGGTGCCGCAGCATATACCTGCGAGCCCCGGCCGGATGGCAGAGTGGCTATGCAGAGGACTGCAAATCCTCGTACAGCGGTTCGATTCCGCTTCCGGCCTCCACTTCTCCGCCGCTCCAGGGTGGCGTCGCGCGCGCGGCTCTGTTATAAGGCCGCCCGGTCGCGCCGTTAGAGGCGCGGCCAGCACTGATCCCGGGTAGCTCAGTGGTAGAGCAAGCGGCTGTTAACCGCTTGGCCGGGGGTTCGAATCCCTCCCCGGGAGCCATTTTCAAGTCGACGGATGTCCGTTGCCGTACAGGGAAGCTCGAAAAAGCCGAGCTTCCCTGCGGCGTTCGCGCGTTCGCGCGCCGGGACGCGTCCCGCGCGGTATGACTGGCACCTCGCGGTGGGTGAGGGTCATGACTTCGGCTGCGCATTTCGGACCGCAGATCCGATGCCGCCGATCACGAGCAGGCGAAACATCTGGTCCGCATCGGCAGGCGTCACCTTCGGTTTCCGCTCCAGAAGCCACGTCATCACGGTCATGAAGGAGCCGACGACGAAACGGACGGCAAGGTCGCGTGACAGGGTCTCCCCATGCCGCACGCGCGGCAATTCATCTTGCACCACGTCCGAGAGGATGCGTTGCATCTCGTTGACGACGACGACACCGCCACGGCTGCCGACCAGGGCGCGGTAGATATGTTTGTGAGCGCAAGCGTGCTCGAACATCGCGGCGCTGAAGCTCAGGATTTCGCCTTGATCCCCGCTCCGCTTGGCCGTGGCATTCCTCTGGGCGGCCGCCAGCTCCGCGCGGAGCGGTTCGAATCCCTTGCGCAGCAGGTCTTCTTTTCCGGTGTAGTGCGCGTAGAAGGTCGAGCGTCCGACATCGGCCTCGTCGATGATGTCCTGAACCGTCGTCGCTTCGTAGCCCTTGCGTAGAATGAGCGAAATCAGCGCTTCGTGAAGGCGACGGCGGGTGCGTGCAATCTGCCGATTGGCGAGCGTGGTCATCGCGCCGTTCTGTCTTTCCGGGACACTTTCCGCGAACTGTTCGGGACGGGACAGTTGGCTGGCATTGCTCGTTGGATGGATCGAACACTGTGTTCATTTTCATACATCGAGTTCAACGCTACAGCAGTTTCGTGGAGGTTGCCATGCTCCACATGATCGGTGCGGTCGTCATCTCGGCCTATGCGACCGCGGAACTGGCGCTGCTGATCGGCCTTCTGCCGGTCCGCGCCATGGCCAAGCTGTCCTTGGCGACCATCACGGCGGGGTGGCTCGCGGTCATCGTCGGTCTCTACGCAAGCGGGGTTTTGCGTCC